>JAEEGL014547713.1_pt1 | contig 12852 bp, 7 predicted proteins | sample 9134231 | NCBI WGS metagenome assembly JAEEGL01 (sample SAMN16246548, study PRJNA631951) | gut metagenome | biome: gut microbiome; feature: rumen; material: fiber-attached | host: Bos | place: Iran: Karaj | collected 2018-10
CCAGTTTGCTCATATTTTCAGCAAGACTTGATATTTTCAGCTGAGAAAACGTTATCTTTGTACCCTATATCATAATAATGTGTAACAGGGAAGGTAAAGAATTAAATCGTCTAAAAGTAGTGCTTGCGGAAAAGAAGCGCACCAATAAATGGTTAGCTGAGCAAATCGGTGTTGACCAAGCCACTGTGTCCAAATGGTGTACCAACAGCGCACAACCCAATTTGGAAAATCTGATGGAGGTTGCTAAATGTCTTGAAGTAAACGTCAATGAACTTTTGAGGATGTAACGTCGTACAGTAGTCCTCGAAGCATGGAACAAATTTGGATTTGACAATTGAACTTAAAGTATGGATAATATCGATATTGACAAGTTGCTAGAAAACGTCGTCCCGATGGAAGACTTGAAGGAGTTACAAGTCGGTCATATCGTAAAAGGTGTGATTGCAGGTGTCTTCAATGAATTTTCCTTTGTAAAGGTTGGCACTGTATCTTGTATCCTTCCGGTTTCTGAAGTCTCTTTTGATAAGAAACCTAAAAGTCCTAAAGCGGGAACTGAGATTGAAGCTGTGGTCATCAGAGTTTCTGAAGAAAAAGGCGTTATGCTTAGTATCAAGCGAGCAAAACCCGACCCTTGGGAATCTATTGATGAAATGTTTCATGTTGGTCAACGTCTCAATGTAACAGTCAAAAATATTGTTGATTATGGCGTTTTCGTTGAATTTGGACAAGGCATGAATGGATTGGTACACACCAAAGATATTACCATACAAAAGCATATAAATCCTAAAGAAATCCTCTCTTTAGGAGAGGTTAAGCCTGCTGAAATTATCTCTATCGACAAAAAGAAAAGAAGAATACAATTGTCATTTAAGAGCTGTATGGATGACCCTTGGCAACACGTCTTGGAGAAGTATCATGTTGGACAGATACTAATTTGCAAGGTTGTCAACATTCCTGATTATGGTGCTTTCTTTGAAATTGAGCCAGGTTTGGAGGCTCTGCTACACAGAAGCGAAGTGGGGCTTACAAAAAAGGACAAGATGATAAAATATTTGTCTGTTGGTCAAGAACTTGAAGTTGAGATTGGCACTTTGGACGTGGAAAACAAGAAGATATCTCTTCGCTGTGAAGATTTCTCCTCGAAACTTAACACTCAAATAGAAGGCAATGAATAATAAGTATATAGTTCCGTCATATTATATTATTGGTAGTTTGAATGAGAATCAGTTAGATTTATCAAACCTACCAGAATATCCCGATATACCTAAGAGGTCGTCCCAATCTCCTCAATATATTGGATTTGTCACTGCTTTTAAAGAAGACGAAGGCTATGGCTTTATAGTTACTAATGGCCAGGGCATTGACGGAACAGGTCATAAGACCAGAATACGTGAAGTGTTTTTCCATATCAACGACTGGCAAGGAGATAAATCGTTTTCTGTCGGTGATGCTGTTAAGTTTGCACTTCAACGCAAGAATAACGATAGAGCAAAAGCCCTAAATATCAGCTTGCTGGACATAAGTTCAGAAACATATAATATCGGGAAAAAATATATTGGCGATTATTCACATGTGATAGGTACTGTAAAGCGTGACTATATCACCAAAGATTTTCAAAAGGTAATCCATGATCTTTTCCTTTCGTCCGAGCAAGGCAAAGCAATTGTGCTTAGAAGTCTTGTTGAAGAGATGAAAGCCAATGAAGAAAAAAGCGCCAAGTTTTATACCTTATTTGTTGCAAAAGATTCAAGACTTAAAGAATTGACGAAAGAAGCTCCTATATTGTTGTCATCCGAAGAAGACCTTGTCGTTTTACGGACTATCTACAAAGCACAATTTACCAACGCACTCCAGGATTACAATGCAGATGAGTTCATTGAGTCTGTTAGTTTGCTCGGTTTGGATGAATGTAAAAATGAAATATGGGCATTCGTCAATGAAAAAATGTCAAGTGAGAAAACGAAATGCGTAAGATTCCTTGACGCTTTACCCCAAGAAACTATTGAAGAATACTTCATCTCTGATGATTATCATCCCAATGCTGAAGTCCGTCAATACCTTGCTCGTAAAACGAAGTCTGTTTCATGGCTGAAACATCCATGTGTTATATCGGATTGGAACGCTTCTATAGCAGAAAACAAGTCTTTATCTTCTCTATTCAAAGATTACAAATCTATTGGTGAGAATGTGATAAATGAATTCTCACTATACATAGCAGAATGTTCTATTTCAAGCGACAAATTAAAATGGAATATCTTTCTTGAATACGGCATTATTGACTGCTATAATAAGATAAGCGACAAACAGGCGTATGTAAGATCCCTTGGGGATGCTCAGCCTTTAATTGTCAAGAACTTCTTACAAAATATTGTAGGAGTAATGGACAATGAAAGCGAAGAGTTTCTTGAACTCATTGGTTGGATTGAAGAAGACACTATAGCCAAAGGAATGAATGAAATGTCTTCCGATGAACAATACCAATTCCTTCAGTGCATTCCTGACCAATTGGGTATTGATGTTGTTTACAAACATTTCAAAGATAAACCCATCTTCAAAACGTACATAGGAGAAAAATGGGACATCTGTAAAGCAGAAGTTCCTTATGTCGTTTTTGACATTGAAACTGATGGCGATACAATTACAGAGTTTTCTTTTTTGAAAGAAGACAATGTCCGTACTTTTGAGGATGAAGAGCAGCTTAAATCATTAGGAAGAGCCATAACAAGGACTCCTATTGTCGTTGGACATAATATTAAGCAATGGGACTTGCCGATACTTGCGAAGAAAGGCATTACAACGAAATCATTTATTTGGGACACCTTGGAGATAGAGATACTGCTCAATCCCTGTAGGTATGCATATTCTCTCCGAACTAAACATAAGTCAGAAGAAGATACTATTCTGGAAAGCCAACTGTTTTGGAACCAATTATATCGGCTATCACTACAGCCAGAAGTATGTTCGGAATTAAAGTATTTCTTACCCGCTCAAATACAAAATATATTAGCAGAAATCCAGAAACCCTATTATTTTGAGTATTTCAAGGAGACCGCTAATGAGAACGTAAAATTCTTCCAAGAACTTCGTCCAATAGATAATACTCTCCAAGAGCGGTTAATAGATATTGCTTCAACTCCCTCTGATGAACCTACATTGATAGTTGCGCCTCAGGATTTATGGCCGCGCATTGCCCAATATATCCCGATGCAGTTCCCATGTAACACCTCAAATGGTAGCTTTAGGGTGGTTGATAAACTGAAGTTAGAAGAAACTCCACTTGATAACCAGCTGTGGAATATGGTTCTTCATCGTTTCTGCGAAGTTTCAACAACTCCTATTGTCGCTAATCTTGCCCAGTATTTGCGTGTTGCTTCTGAAGGTTCCAATAAGATAACATTTACAGATGATTTACTTGCCCCGTATTTGTCGGAAGCAAAAAGCCATATCGATTGTATAGACATCGATGCTTTTGAGAACGCCAGTTTGTGGTCAAATGATTATAAACATATTTACATTATTGGCTCTGAGCGTCAAGACAGGGTTCACAAGTGCAAGTTCGAGAAGGAGTGGTCAATTTCAGAACTTCTAAGCATTGGAAGCAGGTTGCCTCTTGCTATGGCTTCTACTAACATTGCTTTACTTAACAAAGATGAGATTACTCATTTGAAACTGAAGAAGTCTTATATGACAGCCAATATATGGGCAGAACGTCAGTGGTCTGGCACCATAGCTATTTACCAGAACTATCAGTACCAAAAATACAGGAGTAAATTCTTATCCCACTTTTCAGCGAAACCGGAAATAATAGAGTGGCGATTACAAGGAGAACAAAACAACGGACTTCAATTGGTTCAAGTTAGAACGGATCAAAATTCCGAATACAATCCTTCAATAATGCGCGTGAACGCCTCTACAACTTCAAGGGCCAAATATTGGGTCTACCAAATGGCGCTGTTACAGAAAGTTCATTCAGATAACCCACATCTTCCTATCGTATATGTCGTCAATGACATGGAAGAATACGACAGTTTGTGTTCCTATGTAAAGAAATACGGTTACTATATTCCAGAAGAAGGTACCGGTTTTCGCAAATTGGAATATATTGGTGAACACCAGAACGGGATGATTGTTATTAGCAAGGAGCGATTCATCAAGGATATCGGCTCATATCGTACTGATAAGCCTTTCTGCTTTGTGTGGGACAATATGGATATTGACCGCTATAGAATCATGTGGGACACGTTGCCATTTGAAGGGGACTACGATGATAGCAAGGAAGATGAGATAGACGAAAAACATAGGCAAACATCAGCTCGCCAATGCGTAATAGCTGCATGGCCTATATTTGAGCATTATCACTCAATGGTAATGGCAAATAGTGATGAAACCAAGTTCTATGTTTTCGACCCATATTTTGATGATTATACTGGTCTTGACAAAATATGCTATTCAGGTGTGTGTAACTATAGTTTGTGGAAAACGGAGGAAGAATACAAATCGGCACTCTCAGAGGCTGAAGAGTATTTCCATAGCACCAATACTGTAAATGAAATCCCTGACACCCAAGTCGCAATGGATTTTGTACGGCCACATTTCATAGGCGATAATCCATGGTACGACTATCAAAAACCGTTGATTGAACACATAATGGAACGTAGAAACGATTGTGTCATATCGTTACCTACGGGTGGTGGGAAGTCTGTCATATTCCAAGCACCTGCCATATATAGGTCAATGTTTACTCATCGATTGACACTAGTAGTTTCACCATTACGTGCACTTATGCAGGACCAAGTCGATGACTTACATGCAAAAGGTTTCGTAACGAATGTTGACTATCTTAGTGGCGACCGGATGGGTGTTGAGACACAATCGATCTATCGCAGAATCAAGAGCGGCGACATTGCTTTGCTTTACATCACCCCAGAACGATTCCGTGTCAAATCATTTATAGATGTACTTTATCAACGTCTTCACATGGATGGTGGTTTGGAATATGTCATTTTTGACGAGGCACACTGCATATCTCAATGGGGACAAGATTTTCGTCCAGACTATCGGAATGCTATTAAATTCTGCGTGGATCTGAAAGAAAAGTTTGATATTAAGATTGCCTTATTCTCTGCAACAGTAACTGCTCAGGTAGAGCGTGATTTACGTCACTTCTTGCCGGAGTTGACCAAACTGGGTGAAACGCCTAATCCTGTACGTGAACATATTTCCATATCCTTTGCAGTTGACGAAAAAGGTCGAAAAAAACAAGGACATGATGCAAAAGCGAGAGTTAATGCTATTGCAGACTACATCATTAAAAATAATATAAACTTTGAAAAAAGCTGTATGTTAGTATTCTGTCGAACACATAATGATTGTGTGGATACAGCTGATACGTTAAACGAATTGTGCTCGGCAGAAGAACACGAAAATGATGTGTTGGGACAATGTGCTGACCATATTGATTTCTATCATGCAGGACTTGATGCAACCCAGCGAAACGATAAATATAAGCAATTCAGAAATGCTGATGAGGACAAGATTCCAGAGGATGAACGCATAAAAATCTTATGTACGACAAAGGCTTTTGGTATGGGGATGGATATTCCCAACGTCCACTATGTTGTTCATTATAACCCACCTTCAGTCTTAGAGGACTATCTTCAAGAAGTGGGACGAGCTGGTCGAAACCAAAAGATGTATAAAGAGGCCTTCCCTGATGGTAGGAGTATTCCTGCACTGTGCATAACTTCTCCCGATGATTTTAGGCATTTAAAAGATCTTCTTGTGAGAAGTCAGATGAGTTGGGCAGATCTTACTGATTGCAAAGACGCTATTGTCGGCTTTATACAGAGGTTTAAAACTCTTGAAGATGTAAGTGTAAATCCGATTGTTGTACCTTATAATGTCTGGGTTAAAAATCAAGACAGGGACAACTTTACGGATGTAACTGCATCACGTCTTGCATTCCATTGGTTAGAGCATATTGGATATTTAGAGTTGAAGTATTTAAGTCAAGCATATTTCTCGCTTACTATTCCTACAGGTGTTGAACCAGGAAGACGAGATGGCGAGCAGTATCGTATGGTTCTGGATTACTTGAAATCACACGCCGAGAGAAATGATGAGCCATCTCTTTTCTCAATAGTTGACATGAGAACTTCTTTGAGATTATCTGTCGCAAAGATAATTAACTCAATGTTATATTATCAAAAGCAAAATGTGATAACTCTGAATGAGAGCATGAGGTGTGAAATCATGACGCGTCGTTATTGGGAAGTTAAATATATGGTGGACCGAAACAAGAATGATTTTGCCCTCCATATAATCTTCAATGGATTACGAAATCTTTTAGGCTCTTGTAGAATAGGAGAAGAAAGAATCATCGATATGAAGGAGCGAACGGACATCTGCAACCATCTGCTTGATGATTTTTCATGTGAGACAACTACTGAATCAAAAAAGCGGAGAGACGGACATGTAGAAAAAACAACATATATGCCTTGGAAGTCAATTTCAGACAAAGACCCCAAAGGGGCTGTTCTTATTGCTGAAACATTTAAAAAAGACATTAAAGGACGAACTGGCAACAATATGTTTAGGATTTTACGCCATATTCCTGGAGTCGATTTTAAAGTAAAACAGACCAATGAGGAAATTACATACAGAATTAAAGTCAAAGATGACAGATGGAAGTCCTTCTTGTCCATACTGGAAGACGACTGCTTCGAATGGATAAAGTTTGTATGGAAGAACAACGAGTATTTCAATTGGTCAGATAAGATTATTGAATATGACTTCAATCAAGGGAATAATCAATATGGATATTTTGAAAAGATTCTTGCCGTACTGCGCCTGCTATCTTATATAGATCACACACCGCTAATTAAATCCGGTATAGAGGTCAAGGCCAATGAAAAGACGGCAACACCTATTGATGAGGGAAAGGAGCCTGATTCTCCGATGTTTGAATATAGAAAGGATTTTGATGATCAGGAGCGAATAAAGGCTGTGCGTTTGACTTGTATGCATATTTTCTCACTTCTTAAAGAGTCAGAACAACAAGGTCAATTCATTCGACGCTATTTTGAATGCGAAAAATATGATGACTTTGTTAAACTGGCAGGTGACTATGTTCCAGAAGGGTCGTCTATCATGGATGAATTGACAGACAAAGCGTTGGAAGAAGAAGAAAAGATGATGGAGGGCAACACAGAACAATTTGCCATATATAATCAGCCACGTGCTAATCATGTCAATGTCCTCGCTGGCCCAGGTTCTGGAAAGACACACGTCCTAACTCTTAGGTGTGCAAAACTCATATACAGAGAAAAAATCCTTCCTGAACATATTTTGGTTCTAGCATATAATCGTGCTGTCGTAATAGAACTTCGGAATCGTCTGGATAAGCTATTTACAAAGCTTGGTATGAGCCGTGTTGCTCATCGCCTGCATGTTTATACATTCCATGAGTTTGCCAGAAGGAGTATGGGTAAGCAACTGGATGATATTCCTACCAAGTGTTGGGAATATGCTTTCTGGCAATATTTGAGTATTTCAAATAGTATCATAGAGTTTAGAGGCAAATATCCACAAATCGAGTTTATTCTTATTGATGAATTCCAGGATATTACACAAACTAGATTGACAATTATCGATAGGCTCCAAAACATATATCCTACTGCAACGTATTTTACAATTGGCGATATCAATCAGAGCATATATGGTTTCGACCGCCGTCCTAAAGATTGTAATAGGTGCGGATGTTGGAGAATGAATAATAGACTAACAAGAGAGCCACAATGCCTTTATTCTCCTGTTACGGAAAAGCAATATGCCGACTCATTAAATCCGAAACCATATTATGATAGGTTAAATGCAATGCTCCATCCGGTGCAGTTAGGCATGTTTACTAACTATCGCTCTTACCAGAAGATCCTTGATTCCTCTGCAGTTTTTATCCCTGAGGGGTATCAGTTACCCGTATCTGATAAAGCCTTGATGGAACATGAGCCAACAGAGGCATACACATTCTTTACAGATTGCGATAATGACTCCCTTGACAGCTGGAAAGATGATTTATTGCAGTATATAGAACAGGTAAAGAATACGAATAATCAACTCACACTAGAGGAGAATTATAAACGCGTCAGTAACATTGCTGTATTCTTCAGAAAAAACAACGAGGTATATAGGGGTTACTCTGCTATTAAGCCTTTAATCCCGGAAGGTATAAGGATAAGAATTCAAGGTGCAAGCAATTGTGAGTTATGGCGTGAAAGAGAAGTTTTTTATCTTGTGCAAACTCTTTTGTCTCATCCTGATACAGAAATTGAACTTCGCAATGTGGAAAAGAATACCGCACTAGGAATTAAAAGATTTATTCAGCAGAAAATGGAGCAATCACCAAATTGGGATAGTTTCTATCTTGATTTGGTCTATACTCTAGTCTTAAATTATATTGAGTCAATAAGAACAGACGACATACAACACACATGGGCTGAGATGGCTGAATACATCAAAGATATTGCAGGTAATGATGACGGAGGACAAGTATATAAGATATATGACCAATACAAGTCTGAAAGAATAATTCAAAATGACCCGTTAACTATAATTCTTACTACAATGCATAAAGTTAAGGGATTGGAATTTGATGCTGTTTTTATCACACCATCCTCAGCTAATTTGCCTTTAAGCCCTCATCGGGTTTATAATCCTGATGCACCACTATTAGAAGACGATTTGGCAGATATTGCTGAGGAACGGCGTTTGTTATTTGTCGCATATACACGTGCAAAGAAATATTTACATGTTTATAAAGGAGACAGAGAACGAGCGATAGAACAATGGAATATTTATCTGCAGCCAGATCTTTCAACTGTATATACGGAAAAGGATCCTTCTATGGAAAAGTATTTCTTATCATATACTGCAATGGAAAGATGTTTCCAATTCAATCGGTATATTGCAGATAATGTACGCAAAGATGACGAAATCCATCTAGTTGAATATAGTAACAATTATTTCATCTTGCATGGCACAAAATATATCGGCAGACTGTCTGGTAACAGCGATATAGTCAGAAATGCGAGAGCGAATCAAATTAAAAAGCTACGTGGTTTCCATGTTAGTGATATTTGCATTTGGTCGTATGAAGACTCTAAAAAATACGATGAAACTCATGGCACAGATTTTACAAGTAAATATTGGAGCCGAAATGCGATTCAACAAGGTTATATTTATATAGTTCAAATCTCAGGGTTTGGTGTACCTGTTAATTAATAGAATGACAAAATGGAGATAATAAAGAATTCATTAAAGCATGACTACAACCTCGCTGTAGATTGCTTCAACAACAAAGATTACATCTCATTCTTTCGCAATGTACGTCCTGCGATAGAATGGATGTGCCGGCTGTTCATTAGAGATGTCATAGGCAAGAAAACAGACTATGATAATATTATGGATGGCCATAAGACCATTAGTAAATCATATGATAGCTTCAGGATTGTTTCGTCTAATACAAATAGGCCACCTACAGGTAGCGCACTCATAATGCTGGTACCTAAGGCGTATTATTTAAAACATCCAGATGTCTACACCTCAAAGATGGATAATTCCATGAAAAGGCTACGAACAGGTGTGGATAGCAACAGCAAATCTTTTGAGTATTGGTATAGTGTGTCAAGTGAAATTGGTAATCATTCGGGAAGTACCTCACTGGACATTGAAGTACAAGCGAGAAATTGTGCAACTACATTTCCAGGCTTTATTGATTTTCTTGAAGCGAACGCTATCCTCTCTGAGGAATCTATCACTTTCTTAAAGGAACTTCAAAAATTCTCATTCAATACAGTTCGTGAGAAAGAGTTGTCACAAGCAAAGAAACAGATACAGGAAAAAGATGAACAAATTCAGGCCAGTGGTTTAAAGATAAAAGAGCAAGACATTACTATAAAGGAACAGGATGCGACTTTGCTTGTTATGCAAAAGCAGCTCGCTGAGATTGAGAAATCTCATCTTGAATCTCTTGAAAGAAACTCTGATATTGAAAGGCAATTACAGGAGAAAATTGCTGAGATAGAGCAACTTAGGGATCAGCTGGAACAACAAGGAGTTAAAGAAGATTTGGAAAGAGCAGAAGCTGAAGTTCCCGTTATAGAACAGCCATCTCATGATAAAATCTATACGACTAATAGGTTAACAGAGCGTCTTGCAATCTCAGAATGGGATGTAGACGAAGAGTCCATGGATGATGACCAATTAGACTTGATTGAAAGTACCCTGGACAAGTCTATGCTAGTTGCAGGATGCGCAGGAAGTGGCAAATCAGTCATTGCTATGCATAAAGCAGAACAGATAGCTGAAGCTGGGTTTAGCGTCATCCTGATAGCTTATACAAAATCACTTAATGGATTTATGCAATTAGGAAGTAATATTGAATCCCGTTATCAGTTCTATTACCATTACCAGTGGAAAAATATTCAGAAAATGCCTTCTGCAGATTACATTATAGTAGATGAAATCCAAGATTTTGAAAAAGATGAAATTCAAGAATTCATCAATGCAGCTAAGAAGCATTTCCTTTTCTTCGGTGACACTGCGCAATCTATATACAGACATTTTGGAAAGAACACTCTTAGTATTGAGCAAATTTCAGAAATGACAGGACTTACCGTCCTTCATCTGTACAACAACTATAGACTGCCAAGACCCGTGGCAAAAATCACACAGGATTATGTTGGCGTTGACGTGATGCCATATGCAGATAAAGTTTATCGCAACAAAGAAAAAACACTACCACATTTTGTACATCTCCCAGATTTTCCCACGCAGATGAAAGCAGTTGTTGATATAATAAAAATGAATCCGAATTCATCCATTGGAATATTACTTCATAGCAATTCTCTCGTTGAGCAAACATGTAAGCAATTATATTCAGCTGATATTAAATTTGAATATAAATTCCAGATAGAAAGTGTGGCGGAAAGAAAGGTATATGGAAACCTTGACTTTAGGACTGATTTGCCTAAAGTAATGACATATCACAGTGCTAAAGGGTTACAATTTGATATCGTGATATTACCTATGTATGAAGGGGCTAATTCCAATGATTCAAGAAAATCCTTATATGTAGCTATGACGCGAACCATGCACAAACTATATGTACTGTATAGTACGCCTGATTTGCGTCCCCCGTTAAATGTTCCTTCTCATTTATACAAAAAAGAACTATAAAGTATGACAGCTGAACAGAAACAAAGGCTTGCCGCACATGTAGCATGGCACAAGCCGAGACGCTTCAATGGAGATACACTTTATTTCCTTACCGAAGGTGAAATAATTAGTTTTACGAACTGTGAATATACAGCTCAAAATGCTCAGTATGAAATTGACAATATCCCTAACAGAAAAATATGGTTTTCTCAATTGTCCAATTTCTATTTCTCTGATGATTTTGATAGCATTTATCAGCCTATTATTAAGTTTAAGGATGGAACCTCGTATGTTATTTCTGAATCATTCGATGAGTCTACTTTCTTCAACAAGGTAAAGAATAAAAAATTCAAAGTCGATATTATTACGGATGCCCCATACATCCTTAATAAACAGTCAGATATTTGGGACCAAAAGAACATCTACACATATAAAGAGGCATATGATTACATAAGAAAGTGTCTTTCTTTAGATCGAATTGATGAAATTGGCGACTTACTAAAAACATCAAAAGCATATTTCTTTACTGAAGTATAATCATTTAAGAGAAACATGAAGGCACTTGATTTTATATATCCTATTTTCAGAGATATCGAAGAAGGAATCGATTTTATTGGTAATGGTTTTATTGCTGATAATCTATTCATTACTGCTGACCATGTTCTTAAACCAAATGATTGTATAGCAGGAAGTGACCCATACATTGTAGTTGATAGCAAAAAGTATGTGCTTAGAAATAAAGTCAGTTTGGATTTTAAGAACATTACTTTGAATGAAAAAAATCAAATGCAAGGGTATGAGGATGAAGGAAGTGCAGACATTGCTGCATTTGTGTTCGACGATCTAAAAATACCTAGCCCTCTTTTTCTGTCAGACTCTCTACCTGAATATGGACAAACCCTTCATAGTGATTTCTATCATAGACTCCACGTTGATAATAATAAAGAACAGAAAACCGTTGTTATTAATTCACAAAAAATGTACATATGGGAAACAACCGGTTTAGTTTGGGGAGAAGAAGGCTTCTGTGGTAATTTTTTTGGAGCAACAATGAAACCTAAGCACCCATGTGGTGGTAGTAGCGGGAGTCCTATCTATGATGGTAATATAGTTTATGGCATACTTCATAATGGAGGAGAAGACTTCTGTGGTTTCTATTCTTCAACCCATGCGCTAAAACTTTTGCGCCAACATCAATGCCGCGTGTACAGGTGACTGACATCTTGATGTCTGATGTCAATGGAACAATGGACTAACGGGGTTATGGACCAGAGAAATAAGGCAGGAATAAATAAGTTATAATATGATGGACAAAAATAAATTGATACTATATAAAGATGAGGAAGGCAGGGTGAGTGTGAATACTCGTTTTGCTGACGAGGACGTGTGGCTGACACGTGAGATTCTTGCGGAGATTTATGCGACCACCCCTCAGAACATCAGCCTTAACGTTGGTAACATCTACCAAGACAAGGTATTGAGCGAAGAGGGAACTCGAAAGAATTTCTTTCTAGTTCGTCAAGAGGGTAAAAGACAAGTGCGTCGAAACTTGTGAAGCGGTTGAAAAATCTCAATGATGGTTCGGATGGTGGTGACAGCAATGGAACGGTTTTATCTTGAATCTATCGTGATAATCGA
>JAEEGL014737477.1_pt1 | contig 12852 bp, 8 predicted proteins | sample 9134231 | NCBI WGS metagenome assembly JAEEGL01 (sample SAMN16246548, study PRJNA631951) | gut metagenome | biome: gut microbiome; feature: rumen; material: fiber-attached | host: Bos | place: Iran: Karaj | collected 2018-10
AAGCCGACGTTATATCGTTGCTCAAAAACTGTATGTGTACCATAAAAGCCTCTTTTGCTTTGTGCGCCGTAAAATACCGTCTTGCAGATATATTATATCACAGATCAGACGCTTGCCGTTTTCTTTTTGTTCTCTTTTCTGATATAATATCTTTTTGGTAATTATATATCAGCGGAAGGTGTTTTGATGAAAAAACTGTTTGTGTCAATTCTGACATTTATGATAGCGGTGACGATGGTGGTTTCAGCTCCCGCGTCTGCCGAAACGTACAATACATACATGAATTTCACGTTCAACAACTGCCCGGTGACGAACGGATATACAAATGATATCCAGAACAACGGATTCAGCTACGGAACTGCTTACGCGGAAGTCCTCGCAAGCGGGATAAGCGGAAGATCTTTAAGGATCAACCGCTGCGACTTCCGGCAGTGGTCTCTCAGCGTCTCTACGAAAGACAAATTTTACTATTCGTTCAACATAAAACACGAAGGCGATTTCAAAGGCACGATGCAGCACTGCTTCACGCTTAAGGGCTACTCCGCTACCGGAAGCGAGGGCACAGGCGGCGTCATATTAAAACTCGCAAGCGACACGCACGGCAACCTCCTCTTGAAAAACAGAGCCTCGAAAACGCTCGCAACTCTCGAACCGAACAAGGTCTTCAACGTAAGGCTCGAAGTTGAACGCGGTTCTCAGTATTACGACGTTTACGTGAACAATGAACTCGTAGGCGCAGAAAACAAATACGTAGGTCTTTTTTACCAGATAAACGCTTACAGACTTCAGGTAGATTCAAGCCAGCAAACGGGCGGCGTGACGATCGACGACATCAAGCTGTATACGACCCGTTCTCTTCCCCAGCAGTATTCCTCGCAGCCTACGGGAACTGTTCCGACTGTGATGCTCCCTTCATCGCCATACCAGGACGGCACATATGTTTATTACAATAACGAAAAAGTCGACCTTACCGCGGCGCCCGTCAGCGTGAACGGCGTGATGTATTTCGGAATGACGGATATGGTCAAAATGGCGGGAGGTTCGTATTATGCCGAAGGCAACAAGCTGCACATAACTCTCCCCGGTAAAACGGCGACCATCGACAGATCTTCCAACAAGCTCGTCGTGAACGGCACAGCCCATATCCTGCTGAACAAGGAAAGATACTCTGATAACAAGGACTATGTGGCGCTCGATTTCGTGAACGTTTTACTCGGAGCGAAAGTGTGGCACGACGAGGCGGAAAAGACTGTCGTCATTTCAGATTACGAGCACGCAAACGACGGAATACTCAGAATAATCAATTACAAATTCTATATGAACGGCGAGCCGTATTACGAAATAAGCTTCAACAAATTCGATCTGGCTTATCAGATCTCCGCTGAATATTTCGGATATTATTCTTCTTATCCTTCAGCTCAGTATACGATCGCTGCCGCCGAGGAGGCGCTTTCCCAGCTTCATGACGCAGGTTTTAAAACGATCCGCGTGTTCTGTAGCGCAGGCGGCTCTGACGCTCTCCAGACTGAGGAATCAAAGGCAAAATATTACGCCGTTTTCGACAAAATGTTCGATCTGTGTGAAAAATACGATATAAAAGTCGTAGTTTGTATGGGTCTTCCCTCCGAAACGTTCCTTGAGCAGTTCAATGTGGGATCCGCAAGCAGCCCAATATGGGTATCCACGGGTGATACGGTTCTGGACCTCGTCTCAGATCCGAACTGCGCGTCGAGGCAGTGCCTGTACAACTATATCGACGAATTCATCGGAAGATACAAAAACAGAAGATCGGTCCTCATGTGGGAAATAGTGAACGAGGGAAACCTTGAGGCTGACATAGGCTGCACGACGGGAACTCCTACATATTCGCTCCTGCAGCTGGGAGCTTTTTACGCCGACTGCGTTGCAAGAATAAAATCTGTCGATCCTGTGCATCTCGTGACAGGCGGCGATTCCATCCTCCGTTCAGCTCAGTGGCACCTGCTCCAGGGAACTCTCGCGGGCAGCTCATCGAGCAACTGGACGATCGACACATACCAGGACAGACTGAAGGCTCTCTGGACGATCAACAAGTCCCTCGACGTAGTTTCCGAGCACAGTTACGGCGTCGGTTATTCCGCCGAAGCAGGCCGCTATTACGACTCCTCCAACAGACTCGTATACCTGACGTTCTCTCAGATAATGAAAGAGGTAAAAAGGATCGGAAAAGTATTTTACAATGGAGAAACGGGCGGTGTGATCAACGCGTCTACGACTGATGTGACAAATCCGGCGATCGCTCCCGCGCAGTCAAGATATCTCGATACGATAATAGACGCCGGCGTTCAGCTCACTCACTGGTGGGCCTTCCATCCTGACAGACAGGGCTTTGACGACGATCACACGTGGGGCGTCAATTTTACATATCACAAACATACCTTTGACGCTGTTGCCGCGGCGAATGCAAAGCTTAAAAACAAATATTTGGTCAACAAGGCGGCGGCCTTCAATCTGGAAGAACCGTCGGTTGTGACTCCGACAGCGTCACCCACGGCAACACCTACACCGAAACCGACTGCTACTCCTACGCCGAAACCTACGGCCACACCTACGCCCAAGCCCACAGCCACTCCTACGACCAAGCCCACGGCGACACCTACTCCTACACCGGAACCTACCGTAACTCCTACGTCCGAACCGACTGCCACTCCAACTCCGGAGCCCACGGCGGAACCGACTGCTGCTCCAACTCCGGAGCCCACGGCGGAACCCACTGCCACTCCCACTTCAGAGCCCACGGCGGAACCCACTGCTGCTCCAACTTCAGAGCCTACGGCTGAACCCACGCAGGAGCCCACTGCCTCTCCGACAGAAGCACCTACGGAAGAACCCACCGAAAAGCCTGCAGAGACTCCTTCCGAAGACAATAAAGATAATAAAGACAAAAAGGGCTGCCGCGGAACGATCGTTTCAGGCATCTCGATCGCAGCTGTTTCGATGGCTGCGGCTGTCGTGTTTTTACACAAAAAAGAAAGAAGATGAGGCCATGTATTCACAATCAATGTATCAGCTTGGCAGTAAAAGATCCGTCATAAGGGAAACTTTTGAATACGGAAGAAAGAGAAAAGCGGAGATCGGCGCGGACAAGGTCTTCGATTTCAGCCTCGGCAACCCGAGCGTACGACCTCCTGAGATAGTGAATAAACTGCTCAAGGAGATCATTGACGAGATGGAACCGACTGCGCTTCACGGATACACTTCCGCTCCCGGAGATCCGGCTACAAGGCAGGCTGTGTGCGACTCTCTGAACAGACGTTTTAAAGCGGGGCTCACGCCTGATTTCATATATATGACATGCGGCGCGGCGGCTTCACTTTCATGCTGCATCTCTGCGCTCTGCTGCAAAGGTGACGAATTCATCGCGCTGGCGCCGTATTTCGCGGAATACAAGGTCTTCACGGAAGCTGCGGGAGGAAAATTCCGCGTTGCAATGCCCGATCCGGACACATTCCAGATCGATATAAAAAATCTCAGAAAAGAGATCTGTAAAAAAACGAAAGCAGTCATTTTAAACTCTCCGAACAACCCGGCCGGCGTCGTTTATTCAGAAAAAACGATCAAAAAGGTATGCAAACTGCTCAAAGACAGATCCGAAAAATACGGTCATCCGATCTATCTGATCGCTGACGAGCCTTACAGGGAGATCGTCTTCGACAAAACGAAAGTGCCTTTCCTGATCAATTATTATGACAATACTCTCGTTTGCTATTCGTACTCGAAATCCCTTTCTCTCCCGGGCGAGAGGATAGGTTACGTCGCTGTTTCTCCGAAGGCAGAGGACGCGAAAGGATTGTATGCGGCAGTGATGGGAGCAGGACGCGCTCTCGGCTACGTTTGCGCGCCTTCCCTCTTCCAGAAACTCGTTGCGAGACTTCCGGAAGTCACATCAGATATATCAGTTTACAAGAAAAACAGGGACATCCTGCTTGGCGGTCTTGAATCGTTCGGATACATTTGCGTACCGCCGCAGGGAGCATTTTACCTGTTCGTAAAAGCGCTTGAACCGGATGCGTACGCGTTCTGTGAAAAGGCGAAAAAATACGAGCTGCTTCTCGTTCCGGGCGACGATTTCGGATGTCCGGGATATGTCAGGATCGCCTACTGCGTAAGCACTGCACAGATCGAAAATTCCCTCCCGGCTTTCAAAAAACTTATTGAGGAGTATAAAAATGACAGGTCGTGAAAGAGTAAAACTCGCAAAAAGCTATAAGACGCCTGATATAGTGCCCGTGGAATATTACTACACAGGCACTCCCGTTTATGAGCACGGCGAAAGGGTCAACGATTTCCTGGCGAAATATCCGGGGGATTTCGGACCTTTTACGGCGATACATCCGGTGATACCGGAGACAGATTTTGATCCGGACGGGACTTATCACGCGTTCAGGAAAGACGAATGGGGCACCACATGGGAGTATCACATTTACGGAGTCGCCGGGATCGAATACGACTATCCGCTCAGAGACCTCGACAATGTGGACAACTACAAGCTCCCTCCCGTCATAAGCGTTGACGATAAAAAAGCGTTCGCCGATTACAAACAGCACGTAAAAAATCATCAGAAACAATACTATTACAGCGAAGGTATAGGCGGATTTTTCGAAAAACTGATCGCGCTGCGTCCGTTTGAGGACGTTTTGTGCGACCTGATGGTCCACGAGGAAAAGCTCGTAAAACTGCTCGATATGCTCACGGACCATTTCGAAAAACACATAACCGCAGCGATTGCGGCAGGAGCTGACGGCATCGCGTTCGGCGACGATTTCGGCACAGAGCTCAGCCTTATTTTCTCCCCTGATATCTTCCGGGAATATTTCTTCCCGCGCTACAAAAAACTGATCGAACCTGCCAGAGCTGCGGGCCTTGACGTCCACTTCCACAGCTGCGGCAAAGTCATCTCCCTCTTTGAGGATTTCCGTAAAATGGGCGTCAATTCAGTCTGGCCGCAACTTCCCTTGTACGACCTCAAGGAGCTTTCGTATATTTTAAAAGACCTCGGTCTCGCCCTCGCGATCCATACAGACCGCGCGAATACGATGACCTTCGGAACGCCCGACGACGTAAAAGAACTCGTGAACCGCGAATTCGACATCTTCAGGCCTGATAAAGGCGGCTCTTGGTTTTACATCGAAAGCGACAACGGCTTCCCGTACGAAAATATAAAAGCGCTTGTCGAAACTGTCGCCGGATTCAGAATAAAGAAATAATATGATGCTTCGAGGGGATAATGTTTCTTGACACATTTCCCGATTTTCGTGTAAACTTACAATAGTTCTTTAAAAAACGGAGGTAATCTATGAAAAAATCAAAGAACCTGCTCAGCAACAAGCTCTTCACGGGCATATTGTTCCTCCTGATCGGCATAGCTCTTATTGTAATGCCTGATACAGCAATCAACGTCGCAATGAAAGTAATAGGCGTTCTCATTCTGATCGCCTGTGTCTTCAGGATCATCGATTTCTTTAAAGGGGAAAAGGGGTTCGCGTCCGTTCTCGGATTGTTATTTACGCTCATCCTCGTCGTTTTGGGCGTCATCTGCATCATCACTCCCGGATGGCTTCTCAACATCCTCTACATCGTATTCGGAGTACTGCTCATCCTTGAAGGACTAAGCAGCCTGATCAACTCATTCGCCGTTCTCCGCAAGAACGGACTCGTTTGGATCCCGTTCGCGATCATTGCGATCCTCGTTATCATTCTGGGTGTCGTTATCATCCTGAATCCCTCTTTCATAACGAAATGGGTCTACCTTATCATCGGTATCGTTCTGGCGATCTCCGGACTCGTCGATATCATCACCTTTTTTGCGGGTAAAAAGAAGAGATGATTCTTCCGGATCATCTGCGATCACGCCGCGGTAAAACGCGGAAGACAAACTGAAAAAAAGACCGCCGCGCACAGAACAGATCTTCGCGCGGCGGTTTTTTCTGTTACATTCAAGCTTCTTTCTATATCACGAGTCCGCCGTTCGGGCTGAGGACCTGGCCTGTCGTGAAATCGGACGATGTGAGAAAATACACGGCATCGGCGATCTCGGACGGTTTTCCGAGTCTGCCGAGGGGCGTTTCATCGCATATAGCTGCGATCTCGTCTTCACTGTAGCATGCGTTCATCCTCGTGTCGATCGCTCCGGGAGCCACGCAGTTTACGGTGATCCCCGACGGTCCGAGTTCTTTCGCAAGAGCTTTCGTAAGACCGATGACGCCTGCTTTTGCGGCTGAATAATGGACCTCCATCGAAGCTCCGACAATGCCCCACATGGACGACACATTGACGATTCGGCCGTATTTTACGCGGACCATATGAGGGATAGCTTCCCTGCAGCAGTTGAAACAGCCCGTCAGATTTGTTCCGATCATCTCATTCCAGTCGTCGTCGGTGATGTCGGTGAAGAGCTTGTCCTGTGCGATCCCCGCGTTGTTTATAAGCACCTGTATCTCTCCGAAAACCTCTCTCGCCTCGTAAAAAAGTCTTTCGACCTGCTTGCTGTCCGAAACGTCCGCTTTAATGCAGAACAGTCTGCCTGAAGCATCGTATTTCCGCACGAGCTCCGCAAAAGTCTCGGCGGCGAGAACGTCGTCGTGCGCGTAATTTATTATCACATTGAAGCCGTTTTCGAGATATTTCGCAGCGATCGCCTTGCCTATCCCCGTGCTTGCTCCCGTTATTAAAACATTCTCACCCATTTTACTTCCTCACAGTCTTTTTTACCGTCTGAAACTTGTCAGAACGGCTGTTTAGTAGTATAATTCGTATGCTATTTTAATCTTTACGAGAGGGATTGGCAAGTTTAGATGTCGAAAAATGGCAAATTGAAAGAAAAACTGAATGAAAAGGTGCGTCATCCTTTCATTTTCATACTGATAATAGGAGTTCTCGTTCTGGTGATACTGGCCGGATGCTTCCTTTGGTTTATGCCCCGGAATGTCATCAACGGGATCATTCCGGGATCTCCCACAGCCGCTCCTTTGCAGCCCACATTCGCGGGCATCGAAGACCCGGTAAAAATGTCAGAAGATCTGCTCGCTCTGCCCGTGACTCATCAGGAATGGACGAATATCCGCAAAGATGAAAAAATGAACGGCCTGTATTTTATTCCGCAGGACGACGCGGCTCTGGCAGTTTACGATATCGATCCGAACGACCTTGCGCACGAGCAGTTTTCATTCGCGCATTTCAACCACATCTGGGTCGATACAAAGGCGCCGGAATTTTACATGGTTATAAACATCTCAGGCGAGACGGTCGATCTGACGAACTACTACATCCTCGTGAGAAACGACAGCGACGCATTTGCTAACAGAGCGATCTTCAACTGTTACGAAGCGAAGGAAGTTATTTTGAAAAACGCTATCCTTACAGGCACGCTCCTCGCGCCGAACGCCGATGTGACATATGAAAATACATACATTTACGGCCAGGTCTACGCAAAATCAACTTCGGGCAATATCGCCTATTGTAAAAATATATTATTCGACGGATACGATGCGCTTGTCGACAGCCTCGTTCCCGTGGAATTCAAGACGCTCGCCGTTCATCAGGCCACGTTGGACGCTCTCGAAAAAGTCGATCCCATGTCATATAATATGTACACTCTCGACGACAAAATAGTCATGAGCGACATACGCAAGATAAAGGAACTCGACCTTTCGAACCTCGCGATCACGGACCTTCTCGGAGACCTCGATTATTTCAAGCATATCACTTCTCTTACGCTTAAAAATTCCTTCGTGAAACACGTGGATCTGACCGGCTTTACGAATCTGCTGTCGCTCGATATTTCTGATTCGGCAGTAGATTTCACGGATCTTTCCCTGTGCCCGAATCTTATGAGCCTCTTGATCAGCGGCAAAAATATCAACGATTTCGACCTTTCTCTCGTTCCGAACCTTGTATATCTCGACTGCTCGAACTCGAACGTGAACAACGAATCCTTTAAAAAGATCGCGTCTCTTTCAGGTCTCAACTCTCTGATCATTTCCAACAACCCCTCTCTCACATCGATCGACTTTTCTGCATTCGGCGTGATGAATCAGATAGACATCGCAGACTGCCCGATACAGTCGGTAGATCTCGCGAAATATAAAGGGACGCTCAATTATCTGCGTTGCAGCAACACTTCGATCTCCTCTCTGGATCTAAAGGATTTCACCTTCCTCAAAGTTCTCGAAGCGTATGGAGTAAGAAAAATAGATCTCTCGAATGTGACTTCCGCAACGCTGAAAACATTTTACCATGATGAGGACGCCGAAATAATCGGTCTTGTCGATCCGGTCACTACGCCTGATGATCCCGAAGCGACTCCCACAGCCGATCCTTCTAAAACGCCTTCCGAAACACCGGAACCTACGCCTGAGACGACGCCGGAAGCCACTCCGACAAAGGGTCCGAGACCTCGCGGCTGATATTTTTCTTTTGAAATATGTAAAATATGCCCTCTGAACGCATTGTAAGGCGTTCAGAGGGCTTTTCAGTTGATTTGTTATTGGATAATAGTTTTTACCGGCAATGCCCGCAAAAGGGCTTACAGCGGCCTTGGCAGCGATGTCTGTATTATCAGCTGTTTCCTTTTATCACGGAATATTCGCCTGATGCGAGATCTGCGTAACAGAGGCCTTTTCTTTCGAAGATGTATCCGTCGGGAAGCTGGATGCGTCCGTACATTCCTTCGGGGACTGTGATATTGAGAACTATCTTGCCTTCCTTGCGTTCCCAACGCGTCCTGATCTCTCCGGCCGGTGCAATGTGATAAGCTTCCGCGAAATCGAGCGACGAGATGAAGTTTGGCGCGATGTTGAGTTCTTTCACATCCCTCCGGTAAGGATTCAGAACGATGCCCGCGATATACATTTTGAACCAGTTGCTGATGTCTCCCCAGAAATGGTGGTTCAGTGAAGCGACTCCTTCTGCCGTGACCTCATCCGGGAAGAAATCTTCAAAGAGCGATGTCGCGTCTCTTGTGAGAAGATGTCCGTATGAAGGATAGTCCATTCTCGTTATCATCTTGTAAGCGAGCTCGGCATGACCGAACTGAGCGAGTATGTGGAAAATTACTCTCGCAGAAACGAATCCGACGTCCATATGGTCGCCGTACGCGTGTATCATCTCAACGAGCCTGCGAACAGCTTCCGGTTTCTCAGCGGGAGTAAAAACATCATACGCGATCGCGAGTGACTGAGAAGCCTGGTTTCTACCTATCGCGGTCATCGTGCCGAGATCGATATAGTACTTTCTTATGTTCTCGACAAATCCTTTTCTCTGCATTCTCGCGAAATTGGCCTGCAGATCGAGTCCCAGCTCTCTGAAAATGTATTCCGCTTTTTTACAGATGTCAGCCGCTATCACGCTGTCGGAGAATTCGAGCGGAGGCTTGTAATCGTCAGCACCGCGTCCGACGGGACACCAGTCGCCGAGACCGAGCTTCACAAGTCCGTTCCTGTTCGTGTTCCTCGAAAGGTAGTTCAGATATTTCATGATCATATCCGCGTTTTCTTCGAGTATGCTCCTGTCTCCGCGTAAAACATACGTATAATACGGCAGGTAAACCATTACTCTGTCCCAAGCCGGTCCGTTGCCCCATGCAAATCCCCAGCCTCCTGTCGGTACTATTCCGGGGATCGTTCCGCGAAGATCCTGAGCTCTGTAAATGTTTCTCAGCCATTCTTTGTAAGATCTTTCTGCCTTGAAATTCATCAATGTGTGCTCTGCGGAAGCAGCTGCGTCTCCCGTCCAGCCGTTCTTCTCACGGTGAGGACAATCTGTCGGGAAATAGTAAAAATTCGCGAGCGTCGAGACCTTCGTCGCCGCTTCCAGTCTGTTCGCGACTTCATCCGAACAGCAGAATCCGCCTATCTCCTTGAGATCGCTGTTCATAACGAGATATGTGAACAGATCTTCCGTCGCCTGTGAATCGTCTATTCCCTGAACGAGTATGTATCTGAATCCGTGATATGTGAATTTCGGGACGTATGTTTCAACGCCTTCTCCCTTGCAGATATATCTGTCGATATGGTTCGTTCCTCTGATGGAATGGGCAAAATTGATATTGTCCGTACAGAATTTGCCGTGTTTCAGCCATTCGCCGTGCTCGTATTTGATCTCCTGACCGGCACGGCCTTTTACCGTGAGCCTGGGAAGTCCCGCCGCGTTGACGCCGAAATCGTACACATATCCTTCGTCAGTTTTGGTTATCGAAACGGGTTTGATCTCCTTTGTGACTACGATCGGATCCGCGTCGCATATTCTGAATTCGCCCCTCGGCATTTCTGCCTTTATCGCCGGAGTCCAGTCTGAATCGTCGAATCCTTTCTCGTTCCATCCGGGTATTTCTTTTCTCGCGTCGTAAAATTCACCGCATCTCAGATCGTCGAACCATATAGGCGACGCATGGCATTTTACCGTTTCGTCGCATTCGATGACTTTTTTCTCTCCGTCAGCGTATTCGAGCTCGATCGCAAAAGCTGCCTTCGGAGCGCTGCGCCATTTCGCGAACTGCATGTCCCACGGATAACCTCCCACAGGATTCTGCATTCCGTTACCGAGCATCAGCCCTATGACGTTTTCCCCTCCGCCCAGAAGCGTTTTGAGATCGTATTCGTCAAAATACACTATATCGTCAGGTGCGGAAATATACGGTGCGAGCAATCCCTTCGTGATATCCTTTCCGTTCACATAGATCACGTAAAATCCGAGTCCCGAAACTGTGATTTTCGCGCTTTTTACCTCTTTTTCAACGTAAAATGACTTTCTGAGATAAGGCGCAGGTACCTGATGCCAGTTTTCTCTTGTCAGAGTACTGTAATCCGTTCCCGCTGCCACAAATTTGTTTGAAAACATAATAAACCTCCGAAGCAGTATTTGTTGTGTAAACTATACCATATCGGAGGTCATGAAATCAATATTTGTTTGGAACGATTATTGACGCGCGAGGGCGATCGTACTGTGCTCCGTTGCAGTCAATGTTCGGTAATTTACGGGCACCTGTGGAATGAGGCAAGAACTCGGTGAGTTCTCGGTCCTCCGGCGGCTCAGACAGCAAAACAAGTGTGTCTCATCATGTTTTCCCCTCCCGGTCGTTTGTGTTCCTTCGCAGGGCGTCGAGCTGTCTGCAGTTTTCGAGTGCTCCCTGCACGGCGTAATCGTAATCGGTTCCGGAAGAGATCATTCTGCAGCCGAGATCCATCCAATACTCCTGCTCCTGTCGTTTTGTTGTGCCGAGCGAAACGCCCGCGTATCCGTTCACGGCTTCTATTTTTGCAATGCTCTTTTTAACGAGGTCAATGTTTTCCTGTGCGTAGATCCGGTTCAGCAGCCCGATGGATGCAGAAAGGTCGCAGGGACCGAAAATATACCCGTCCACCCATGGAATTTTCAGTATGTCGTCGAGGTTGTCGACCGCCGCCTTCCTTTCGATCTGCACGAACCTGCAAAGGGCTTCTTCTTTCCGGATATACTCGTTCGGATCGTCCAGACCATAGCGGACCGCTCCCAGCGGCCCGAATCCGCGATATCCCCTGGGCGGATAAAGTGTTGAACGTATCGCGTCGTCGATCTGTTCCGCCGTCTCCAAATTCGGGAAAATGATCCCGTCCACACCCATTTCAAGAATCCGCTTCACATGTCCGGGTTCATCAACATGAGCGCGGACAATTACCGCCGTGCCGTGCGCTTTGATGATACTTACACACTGGAGCAGCTCGCTATAATCGATCCCGGAGTGTTCCGTATCCACCCAGATAAAATCGTACCCGATCTGGGCAAAAGCATCAGCCAATGCCATATTTCCGAGTGAGATGTGTGTTCCGATTATCGTATCCCGGTCGTTGACCTTTTCTCTGAGAGATTTCATGTCCGTCATTCCCCTTCCTGATCCAGACCTGTCCTTAAACGATCTCAGTTATGTTCAAACGTTGTCATCCTCTTTCGAGGCATCCTTTTGAGCAAATTGTATCATATAAATTTTGCAAAATCGATTTGAATTTTTGCAGTTTTTATTGCATTTCTTGCAACTATGTGGTATATTGAAACAGGTAATAATTTCGACGGAAGGAATAATCAATGGATACACAGGCGATCAGGCATTTTTATGAAGCCGGACATACGAGCATCAAGTACGCGCTGGGAGATGTCGATATTTACGGCAATGTATTCCACGAATGGTACGAACTGTATCTTCTGATGCAGGGAGACGTGGAATACATCAACAGCCGTGCCCGCAGAAGCATCTGTCCCGGTCAGCTCGTGATAATTCCTCCGGGAGAATACCATCAGTTTTTGGTGCTGGACAATATTCAGCGCTATGAACGCTGTGTTATCGATATTAAGCCCGAATTTCTGCCACAGGATATTCCGAATTCCGTGTTGCACACGGGAGGCGTGCTGACACTGCCCGCAGGCCACAGGATCCTTTCTGATTATCGGTATCTGACGGAGTGTCTGACTCGAACGCCGAATACGGATCTCTTCTACATTCTTCCTGCATTGGCGACGGATATCATTTTTCTTCTCAAGAATACGGCTGCAACCGAAACACTTTCTTCCGGTAATCTGCGTCCCGCTTCACTTCGGTTGATAGAGTATATCGACGCTCATTATACCGAGCCGTTGCCTCTCGCGGAAATCGCGCGGGAATGCTTCCTTTCGGTCTCCTCCATCTGTCATCTTTTTCGGGAGGATTTCGGTATCAGTATCAAGAAATACATTCTCCAAAAGCGAATGAACGGAGCAAGACTGGCGCTTCTCGCCGGAGGCAGCTGCAATGAAGTCAGCATTTCATTCGGTTTTTCGACGTATTCGGAGTTCTACCGGGCTTAT
>JAEEGL015403909.1_pt1 | contig 12852 bp, 12 predicted proteins | sample 9134231 | NCBI WGS metagenome assembly JAEEGL01 (sample SAMN16246548, study PRJNA631951) | gut metagenome | biome: gut microbiome; feature: rumen; material: fiber-attached | host: Bos | place: Iran: Karaj | collected 2018-10
AATTTGAGACCCATGATCTCTTCTACGTAATACTCTCTTCCGTATATCACGTTCATGGATTCGCATTTTACCGTATCGGCAAAGGAATCATTCAATGTGTGCAGGATACCTGCAACACTGTTTTTGAGACCGAGACTCAGGATAAGATCCCTGTACCCTTCTTCATCGAATTCATTTTCTGTCGTCGTGACGATATTGACGACTGTCTCGTTAGTGCGTATGCCTCTTCTTAGGACAAGGCTCCTGCAGAATCCCTTGTGTGTTTTCTTGTTGTAGTGGGTATACCCCTTGTCTATTACGAAATCCAGAGTTGCTTTCACTATGACGTTGAAATCATCGTGGACAAGCATACATGAAGATACGTCCACTATATTCATGAAGTGTCCCTTTTCATGCAGTCCCAGATGAAGTTCGCCTCCCTTGACCTGATCTCCGAAAGTGTATTCCATCTTGTTCCTGTATCCGTACCTGGCCGGAGAAGGAATTATCCCCGATAAAAGCGAGGGATCTATACCTGCGTTTACAAGAAGATCCCTTACTTCATTTTCTTTGATTTTCAGCTGTTCGTCATAGGAAACACCCTGATAGGAACAGCCTCCGCATATCTCTGCTGCGGGGCAGATACTAATTTTCTCCATATTTCAGTAAAAACAAATCCTTGAATTCCTTGAAACGGTCTTCTCTTATGGCATCTCTTGCCTGCTCTGCAAGTCTGACGAGGAAATTGAGATTATGTTCGGAAAGCAGCATTGCTCCGAATATCTCGTTCTGTTTTACAAGGTGGTGTATATATGCTCTTGAATAATTGCGGCATGCATAACAGTCGCATTCTTCATCGAGAGGACCGAAATCTTCAGTGAAACGGGCTTTATCTAGACCCAGACGTCCATGACTGGTCATAGCCATGCCGTGTCGGGCAAGTCTTGTGGGTTCTACGCAGTCGAACATATCGACTCCGTGTTCTATGGCTTCGAGAATGTAGTCCGGAGTTCCAATGCCCATGACGTATCTGGGCTTGTTTTCAGGAAGGAAATCGACGGCATAATCTAGCACGCCTACGTACTGCTCTTTTTCTTCTCCTACGGATATCCCTCCTATGGCATATCCCGGAAGATCGAGAGCAACTATCTCCTCTGCGCTTTCTTTCCTAAGATCTTTGAAAAAGCCTCCCTGCATTATACCGAAAAGAGCCTGGTTCTCAGGATCCTTATGGGCTGCAACACATCTTTTGAGCCATCTGGTCGTTCTTGCCTGCGATTCCCGTATATATCTGTAATCCGCATCGTGGGGAGCGCATTCGTCGAAAGCCATTATGATGTCTGCTCCGAGTGCATTCTGTACTTCCATGGAATTCTCGGGCGTGAACATGTGCTTCGATCCGTCGATATATGACCTGAAACTTACGCCTTCTTCGCTTATCTTCCTGAGTTTACCGAGTGAGAACACCTGGAAACCGCCCGAGTCCGTAAGAATGGCCCTATCCCAGTTCATGAATTTATGAAGACCGCCAGCTTTTTTTACAAGTTCGTGCCCGGGTCTGAGATAAAGGTGATATGTGTTTGCGAGAAGTATATGCGCGCCGTCTCTTCCGAGATTTGCCACATCTTCAGGCTTCATCGCCTTTACAGTTGCCTGAGTCCCCACGGGCATGAAAACCGGCGTTTCCACGTCTCCGTGCGGAGTGTGGAGTATGCCGAGCCTTGCTGCCGTCTTGGCGTCTTTTTTTATCAGTTCGTAAGTTACTGCGTGTTTCATTATCAATTAATCCGTTATGAACATGGCGTCGCCATATGAGAAGAACCTGTATTTCATCTCGACGGCGGTATTGTATGCTTCCAGTATCTTTTCCCTGTCGTAAAGAGCCGATACCAGCATCATTAGCGTCGACTTGGGCAAATGGAAATTCGTTATGAGATTGTCTACTGTTTTGAACCTGTAACCGGGATAGATGAAAATACCCGTATCCGATGAACCGGCTTTTACATAACCTTTATCATCGGCAGCGCTTTCCATGGTCCTGCACGCGGTAGTTCCTACGCTTATGACTCTTCCGCCGTTTCTCTTAGTTTCGTTTATAACAGCAGCTGCTTCTTCGGAAACGCTGTAATGCTCGAAGTGCATATGATGTTCTTCGACCACGTCGACCTTTACTGGCCTGAACGTTCCTATGCCTACGTGAAGAGTTACGAACGCAGTCTTTATGCCCTTCTCCCTGATCCTTTCAAGAAGTTCAGGCGTGAAATGGAATCCTGCGGTAGGCGCTGCTACGGACCCCTCTTCTTTTGCGTATACTGTCTGATAATCGTCCTTATCTTCCGGATTGGATTCTCTCTCTATGTAAGGAGGAAGAGGCATCCTTCCCAGTTCTTCGAGTACTTCCATGAAGTCTCCGTCACAGGAGAATTCGGCTATCCTGGTGCCCTCGTCAGAGTATGACTTTATCTCTGCTCTGAGTTTTCCGTCTCCGAACACAACCGTATCTCCGGGTTTCAGCCTTCTGCCCGGCTTCACAAGCGTCTCCCAGATGTTGCCTTCTATCTTCTTCGAGAGAAGGAATTCAACGTTCACGCCGGTGCTCTCCTTTACTCCGAAGAGCCTTGCGGGGATGACTTTCGAATCGTTCATCACAAGGCAGTCGCCCGGCCTGAGATACTCGGTTATATCCGAAAATATCCTGTGTTCTATCTCTCCGCTTTTTCTGTGGACTACCATCAGCCTGCAGGAATCCCTTATCTTTACAGGTTCCTGAGCAATGAGTTCCTTCGGGAGCTCGTAATCGAAATCGCTGACTTTCATTGTATGGTTAGCTGCTCCTCTGTTTCTTTTTTCGGTGACGCAAGCCCTATCTGCGCATAGGCGTCATCTGATATCATTCTTCCCTTCGGCGTTCTGAGAAGCAGTCCGAGCTGAAGAAGATAAGGCTCGTAAACGTCTTCTATGGTGATCCTTTCCTCACCGAGAGACGCGGCAATGGTGTCTATGCCCACGGGACCACCGTGGAACTTCACGGCTATGAGCTCGAGTATCTTTCTGTCGAGATCTTCGAGTCCGTATCTGTCTATCCCAAGAGCTTCCAGAGTCGAGTTGACTATATCAACGTCTATGACTCCGTTGCCTTTTACCTGAGAAAAGTCTCTTACTCTCTTTAGCAGCCTGTTAGCTATCCTCGGAGTGCCTCTCGATCTTGCGGCCAGAAGCGCAAGAGATTCTTCATCTATTTCAACATTGAGTATCCTGGCGGTCCTCCTGAGTATTTCCGTAAGTTCTGATTTGGTATATAGGTCGAACTTTGCGTTTATTCCGAATCTGTCCCTAAGAGGCGCAGAAAGTGACCCCGCTCTCGTCGTAGCTCCGATGAGAGTGAAATGCGGAAGCGAAAGTCTCAGTGAGTTTGCCATAGGGCCCTTTCCCGTGACTATGTCTATAGCGAAGTCTTCCATTGCGGAATAGAGTATCTCCTCTACAGACCTGTTGAGTCTATGGATCTCGTCGATGAAGAGAACGTCTCCTTCGTTGAGATTCGAAAGTATGGCTGCAAGGTCTCCGGCTCTTCCTATGGCAGGTCCCGAAGTGATCCTGAATTCCACTCCCATCTCGTTTGCAATGATGCCTGCAAGAGTCGTTTTTCCGAGTCCCGGAGGGCCTGAGAAGAGCACGTGATCGAGAGTGTCTCCTCTCTGCTTGCATGCTTCTATATATATCTTCAGATTGTCCGTGACGCCCGACTGTCCCACGTAATCCGCGAAAGTCTTCGGTCTTATGGATCTTTCCATGAGTTCCTCTTCCTGCTGGAGTTTGGAACCCATCATTCTTTTTTCATATTCCATGTTCTATCCCCTGTATTAATCCCTTTACCTATCTGCGCGATCTGAGTGCAAGCTTCACGTAATCCTCAGCGCTGAGATCATCGTCGTTTATGCCGAGAAGCAATGTGGATGCTTCGGACTTCGAGAACCCCAGCGACTGAAGAGCCATAATGGCTTCGTCCTTTGCGGAACCTTTTGTCACTGCCACGTCAGCTATGCTTATTCCTTCCGGAAGATCGATACCGCCTATCTTGTCCTTGAGCTCGAGAACCACCTTCGCCGCCGTTTTCTTGCCTATTCCGTTGGCTTTGGCGATGGATGCGGCATCTTCGAAGAGTATGGCCTGCCTGAGTTCCTTGAGACTCAGCTTGGACAGTATGGCCATCGCGCCTTTATTGCCTATGCCTGATACCGTAGTGAGAAGCTGGAACATCTTCAGTGTCTCGCTGTCCGTGAAACCGTAGAGGCTCACGTCGTCCTCTCTGACCGCCATATACGTATATACCGTGACCAGGTCGTCGGGGGAAGAGAAGAACAGCGGACTGTTGTCAGCCACGTTCACCTCATATCCTATTCCGCAGCATTCAACTATGACCTTGCCCGGCATAGTCTCGCTTATCTTTCCTTTTATGTAGTGGATCATATCTTAGTCCTCATTTCATGAGATACATCTTTTTCTTCAGTTCTCCCGAATAGCCGTGACATATTGCCGCGGCCAGAGCATCTGCCGTATCGTCGGGCTTAGGCACCGAATCGAGCTTAAGTATGGTCTTCACCATAGCCTGTATCTGTTTTTTTTCAGCTCTTCCGTAGCCCGTCATCGCAGTTTTTATCTGAAGAGGCGTATATTCGAAGATATCCAGTCCCGAATTAGTGCATGCAAGAAGAGCAACGCCCCTTGCCTGTCCTACGAAAATGGCTGTTTTGGCGTTGTTGTTGAAATACAGTTCCTCTATGCCGACTTCTTCGGGTTCGTATTCAGCTATTATTTCCATAAGAGTAACGTATAGATGCTTGAGCCTCTCCGGCATGGGCGTATCCTTGTCCGTCTCTATGGAACCGTATCCTACGGGAGTAAAGTTGCTGCCCTTTTTGTCGACTACGCCCCAGCCCATGATGGCATAGCCGGGGTCTATTCCCAGTATCCTCATTCCAGTGTTATCCGTCCTATGGTGCCGGATCTGAACTCGTCCAGCACTGTCTTTGCCGTTCTTTCGTAATCGAAACGTTTCCCCGGCAGTATGAAACCTCTCTTCGACGCGATGGCTTCCATAGTTTCCAAAGGACTATCCTTTATACCGTCCAGTTTGTATCTGTCGCACAGAAGCTGCGGAGCGTCATCGCTGAGTTTTTCTATGAGGTTCAGGGCCAGCGTCTCGAGATCCATGATCTCATCTTTTATACTTCCGCAGTATGCGAGGTTTTTAGCCACTTTCTGATCGTCGAGATTCGGCCAGAGTATTCCCGGTGTGTCCAGGAGCATGGTGCCGTCTTTCAGCGTGAGCCACTGCTTCCCCGTAGTGACTCCGGGTCTGTCACCTGTCTTTGCCGATCTCGATCCGGTGAGTCTGTTGATAAGAGAGGATTTACCCACGTTAGGTATCCCGACTATCATGACTCTGAGCTGTCTTTTTCTGTCTCTGTTTTCGTTTATCGTGCTCTTTATCTTATCGAAACAATCGAATACGGCGCTGCATCCCTCCCCGGTATTGGCGTTAAGAGAAATGACGTATTCGTTTTCTTCGCTGAGCTTCTTTTTCCACTGAGCCGTTCTTGCGGGATCTGCAAGATCTGTCTTGTTGAGCACGACTATCTTTATCTTGTTTCCTGCAAGCTTCGCAATATCGGGGTTTCTCGAAGCCACCGGTATCCTTGCGTCGATAACTTCTATCACTGCGGAAACGAGACTGAGGTTTGAGGAGATCAGCTCTTTGGTCTTTTTCATGTGACCAGGGTACCAGTTGATCTTGTTCATCTCTTTTTCAAAAGCTCCTTAGCCTGCAGTCTTGCGCTCTCGGTCACTTCCGTGCCCGACATGAGCCTTGCGATCTCGTTTATCCTCTGTTCTTCATCGAGAGGCACCACAGTCGTTCTCGTGGATATCTCGTCGAAAGTCTTCTCTATCCTGAAGTGGCTTTCCCCTCTGCTTGCTATCTGCGGAAGATGGGTTATGCATATGACCTGATGACCCTTAGCTATTGCCGCAAGTTTATCTCCAACGACAGCAGCTGTTGCCCCGGATATACCTGTATCTATCTCGTCGAAGATCATCGTGGGAATGTTGTCTATATCCCCTATGATGCTCTTGAGCGCAAGCATTATCCTCGAAAGTTCACCGCCCGATGCTATCTTTGCAAGAGGCTTGGGAACTTCGCCCGTATTAGTCGAAATGAGGAACTCGGCCGCATCGGTCCCGTTGTCCGTAGAACCGGTCTCGGAGAATGATACCCTGAAACATGCATTATGGAAATTGAGTTCCGAAAGTTCCCTGTCGACGAGTTCTTCGAGCTTTTTCGCAGCGTCTTTCCTTATGCCCGTAAGTCTGACTGCCTTACCGTCATATACGTCTTTTGATGCGCTTATCTGGTTTTGCAGCGTCTTTATACGGTCGTCGTAATTATCCATCTCAGAGAGGCTTTTTTCAGCCTTCTGCGCATATTCGATGACCTTTTCCAGGCTTCCGCCGTACTTTCTTTTCAGTTTGTTTAGCAATTCCAGTCTTTCAATGTTCGCATCCAGCTCGCTCTGTGAAAAGCTTACACCGTCACGCATTTCCCTGAGTTCAGAGCCCAGATCGTCGAGTTCGTAATATATGTCGCCGATCTTTTCTATCATGCGGTCTACTCCGGCTGAAATACCCTTCAGTGAGGAAAGGTTCTGAAACGATGTTCCGAGAGCCGAATCTGCTGAAGAATCGGAACCGAACAGCCTGGAATGGGCGTCGGAAAGCGTCTCGTAGAGCTTTTCGCCGTTCTCCATTATCCTGATGTTCTCTTCCAGGTCTTCGTCTTCTCCCTCCTTGGGTGCAGCTTTGCAGATCTCATCGTATTCGAATTTAAGGAAATCCCTCTGCCTGTCGGAGTCGGCCATCCTTTTTTTCAGTTCACGGTATTCGTTGGAATATGCAGCGAATACCGAGTATGCTTCCGATACCTCTTTTTTTGCAGCAGCAAGTTCAGGTCCCCCGTAAAGGTCCAGGATACCCAGATGGTTATCCGGATCGAGTAGCACCTGCTGATCGTACTGGCCGTGTATATCCGCTATCTTTTTGCATATGGAATTCAGGGCTGATAGCGGAACTATGGTCCCGTTCACCCTGCAAAGAGACTTGCTCTGAGCTCCTATTTCCCTGCTTATGATGAGAGGATCGTCGTATGGCACACCCAGTTCTTCGAGTATGTCCTTAAGATCGCAGTCCTCCATATCCACGACCAGCGTTATATGGGCCCTGTCGCTTCCGGTCCTTACGTAGGCTGTGTCCGCCCTGCTCCCGAGAGCCATTGAAATGGCTTCGATTATGACGGATTTGCCGGCTCCCGTTTCCCCCGTGATGATGTTGAGGCCGGGTTTCAGGTCCATATTGAGTTCTTTTATGACGGCAAAATCTTTGATGTTTATACCAGAGAGCATTTAGACGATCACCTCTTTGATCATGTCTACGATCGACGTCACGTTGTCCTTGCTGTCGACTATGAGCAGTATGGTATTGTCACCCGCTATGGTCCCGAGTATCCTGTCGTCAGGAACTCTGTCTATTATTTCAGCCGCGGCGCCTGCGCAGCCGCTGAGAATCTTTACTAAGATGAGGTTCTCCGAAGCTCTTACGGAAAGCACCGTTTCCATAAGTATCTTACCGTACTTGTCCAGTATCCTTTCGGGTACCTTCGGAGTGTCGGCATAGCAGCTCTTTTTCTGGTTGCCCGTGACCTTGACAAGTCCGAGTTCCTTTATATCCCTGGAGACCGTAGCCTGTGTTGCTTTGAATCCGACTCTTTCGAGTTCTTCTACCAGTTCTTCCTGTGTTCCTATTTCCTTGGATTTGATTATCTCAAGGATCTTTGTTTGTCTTGCGTATCTCATGATTCCTCCGCAGATCAAAAACAACAAATATGTATATTATGCATAAAGTATACCACAGGCAATAAAAAAATGCCGTAAATATACGGCACTTTTATACGATTTTTTTGAACTATTCGACAGACTTGATCTTCGCAGCTTTGCCTGTTCTTCCTCTCATGTAGTTGAGCTTGGCTCTGCGGATGTCTCCCTTACGGACGACTTCGATCTTGTCGATAGACGGAGAATGAAGCGGGAATGTCTTTTCGACTCCTACTCCTGACGACAGTCTTCTGACTGTAAACGTCTCGGAAATGCCTCCGTTCTGTCTCTTGAGTACGAATCCTTCGAAAACCTGGATTCTCTCGCGGTTTCCTTCCTTGATCTTGATGTGTACTCTGAGTGTATCACCGACAGAGAACTCGGGAATATCGTTCTTTTCATATTCCTTCGTAATAGACTTGATAAGATCCATTTTGTTTCCTCCTTCCTTCTTAGACGTTCTTAACATCCAAGCGCCCGGGTTCCTTCCTTCAAACTCCGGACTTTGCCAGCGGACCGTCCGTAATACGCAAAAGGGATTCTAACATAAGAATCCCTTCGGTGCAAGCAGTTTTTTATGAAATATCAAGCTTTTTCAAGCATTTTTCAGTTTACGTAGATAGTCAGATCGTAGTACTGACCGCCCCTTGTCGTAACGCTCACCGTAACGCTGCCCGGGTTCGCGGCTGTGGCCGTAAAGCCCGTTCCGTAAACGTTCACGTCAGAAAGGACCGCAGTAGGATCGGAGATCGCTATGGTGCCCTCTATGTTCAGGCTGAACGTGATGGATGAACCGACCGTGGCGCTTCCCACGTCGGCAGGCTGTCCGTCCACGTAGTATCCCGAAGTGAGTCTCGGCTCTATGTATACGGTCATCGGGTTGGAACACTGCACTCCGTCGGCCTCAGCGCTGATGTTCAGCTGCTGAAGAGAACTCTGTTCGAAGTTGCTTGCAGTGATAGTAAGCGTATTGCCGTTTTCTGTAGGCGTGAAGTACATGATCTCGCCGCCTGCCATGTAGTACCATTTGACGGTTTTTACGTCGGCATCGTCAGGATAGATCGTTGCCGAGATCGTCACAGAACTGTTTCCGCTCCCCGCTATGACGAGAGAACCTGAAGTCACGTTCAGTTCGACTCTCTCTACCGCAACGTATACTTCGACTTCGACTTCATAGGTTATACCGTTGTGAGAGGTGGCTGTGATCTTGCACTTGCCCTTCTTTACTCCGGTGACGACACCGTCAGATGAAACTCTTGCGATGGTATCGTTGCTGCTTACGAAGGTCACTTCCTTGTGAGTCGCATCCTCCGGATCTATCACGGGGTGAAGAGTCACTTTCTTTCCCTTGCCTACCTTGATGCTGTTTCCTTCCTGTATCGTGAGACCGACGACAGGTTTTTCCTCGACTGTGATGGTAGTCGTAGCTACAAGCCCTTCAACCTTGGCCGTAAGTGTTGCGGAACCTGCTTTGAGCCCTTTTACTCTTCCTCTCGAATCTACGGTGAATATCTTGGTATCCGAGCTTTCATACATGACCGTTTCAGTCGTATTGCCGGGTGTGACTACAGCGGGAAGATCCTTTTCCTCGTTGACGTAGATCCTGTACTCGGGATTTGCATACGCAAGGCCTACGGGCTTGATATAGTCCTTCATCTTGGCCTTGAGGGTAACGTCTTCGGTTATCGGATTGAGGAAGCTGAATACCTTTCCGTCCTCAGTCAGCCATGTGACGAAGGCTTTGTTCTTTGCCTCAGGCTCCTTCTCGGGCCTTTCGAGTATCTCTCCCTCGCCCACTTCCATCACCAGGAATTCCGTACCGTCCTCATTGAGGAAGGTGACCTTCATGGCTTTCTTGTAAAAGGCTTTGAGCTGGAGGTCTGAACCGACAAGAGAAGTCGGATCGTATGCTTTGCCGTTAAGCTGCCACTCGATGAATATGAGGCCATCCTTTTTCGGAGCTTCTATCAGTTCGACTGTCTTTCCCTCCTTGACCTTTACAGTCTCAAGGACTGTGCCGTCCTCATCGAGGAATGACACGCTGAACTTCTTGCCTCCGAAGAAGAAATATGCTGCAGCGAGAAGCGCAAGCACAAGAACAACGGCAACTATGACAAGACCGGTTCTCTTTTTCTTCGGTTTTGCCGCTTTGGTCTTCTTTGCTTTCTTCTTCTTTGCGGCACCTTCGTCGACCTCATCGTCGTAGTCGATCGCCGTCGAGTCGCCGCCGTTCATTTTGCTGTAATAGAACTCTCCGTCTTTGGACCCGGAAGGTCCGTCCACGGGAGCATCGAACAGTGAATCGAGCGAAGTGGCGTCTTCCGCAAAAGAATTGTTCTTTTCGAATTCGTTATCCATACGGATACCTCCTGTTTCACGCTCTTGGAAAAGCGCTGTTGTATACGTCCATTATCCTGTATTTCTTGAATTTCAGATATATCTTGGTTGCCATTATGTCTTCATGTCCCATTAGTTCCTGAAGACTTCTAAGGTCTGCACCGTGCTGTATGAGATGTACTGCGAAGGTGTTCCTTATGACCTGCGGAGTGACTTCCTTTTCAAGTCCGCATTTTTCGACATAGGATTTGAGCACTTTCCATACTCCCTGCCTGGTCATACGTTCACCCTGGTAGTTCAGGAACAGCGCACCTTTGTCTTCCTTGTTCTTAAGGAAGGTCCTCCTCGATTTCAGCATATATTCCCTGACTGCTTCCCTGCAGTACCTGCCCATGGGAACGGCTCTGCCCTTGTTCCTGTCTTTGGAATTCACAGAGATGTATCCGACTTTGAGATTGATGTCGGCTATATCCAGATCGCATAGCTCAGTAACCCTTACGCCTGTCGCATACATCATTTCCAGCAGCGCACGGTCTCTCAATCCCATGGCGTCGTTACCAGGAGATTCGACCAGTTTCGTGATCTCTTCTTCGGTAAGATATACTATCTCCTTTTCCTCAAGCTTCTGGGCTTTGCTTTTCGAACAGGGATTCGCTTCCGCCGCTCCTGTTTCAATGAGGTAATCGTAAAAGGATCTAACCGATGATATGCGTCTGTTGACGGTTGCTTTGCTCTTTCCTTCGGAATCGAGTTTTGAAAGATAGTTTTCGAAGTCTTCCTGTGAAGCGTTTTCCGCCGGAAGCATGATACTGTCGAGATATGAAATGAAATCACGCACGTCGGAAACATAGGCGGACAGGGTACCCGCCGAAACGCCCTTTTCCTTCATGTACTTTTCGTAATCTTCTGTGCGATCCATTTTATTATATGCTTAACATAATTATATCACCGGTCAAGTGACAATTGAATGAATTCAGCAAACAATTTTTGATATGAGGGCGTCTGTAAGCCTGTTGAATTCCTTGAAGTTTACGTTCTCGCCCTGCTTTATTATCAGAAAGCTGCTGGCATAGCCCTCAAGGTCCCTGAAGTCGTCTTCCGAGAGCGGCATCGAAGAAAGATCCACGTAAAGATAATCCTCCAGTTTCTTCGGTGTGACGACAAGTCTCGCCGTACCCGAGAAAGAGTCGTATTCGAGTATGAAATATTCTTCGAAGACGCTCATCGGCAGCATTCCCGGAACAGCAGATGCATTGACCGTGAATCTGTCCTGTGCTTCATATACCTTGCTCACGCTTATCCTGACATCTTCGGAACCGGGATATCCCGCATTGGCTTTTATGCAGCGTCCGTTCTCATAAGCGACCTGATGAAAAGGTATGAAACTCAGCTGCGAGGCTATGGAAGCGAGCTGTCTTACATCGTCACCGTTATGCAGTAGAATCTTATCCTTTGCGTCCGCAGCCCCTGTAGCCAGGAACCTGTTGTACTGGGTTATGCATTCCCTTCCGTCGATGGTATCGGTCCTGTCTCCTCTAATGCCGAGGGTCTTCTCCACGGATTCCTGGGAAAGACTCGGAAGAAGCTTGCCTGCCATCCAGTAGTTTTTCAGTATCTTGTATATGTCTATGTTCCAGAGCTGCGGATTACGGTTTTCCATGCCGTATTTATTTGCTCTTGCGATAACAAAAGGAATGTCGAAGCTGTAACCGTTGTACGTAATGACCGCATCGAGGTTTTCGAACTCCTCGAGGATCTTCGTTATGAGGAGGAATTCAGATTCAGGATCGTCGCAGAAATACTGGCGGAGATCTCCTCCGTCCTCATTGCAGAAGCTCGCAGAGATTATCATATCCTTCTGGTAGCTCAGACCTGCCGTTTCTATGTCGAAGACCGCTGTCTTCAGGTTGTTCGTATACGGATTATACTGCATATCTGTATTGTATCATCTTTCACCGAAAAACAAAACAAACTACAAAATGCAGTTTGTTTTGTCAAAAGGGGTATTGGGATTAGAGATACGTGCCGCTTGTTGAAGGCGACACATGTGGTGCGTCAGAGAGGATTCGAACCTCCAGCCTACTGATTCGTAGTCAGGCACTCTATCCGTTGAGCTACTGGCGCATGTCTGTATGTATTATAGTTATCTTATCGAAAAATGTCAAAGCAAATAAAAAAATGAAACTGCGAGTATACTCATTTTCTTCTGATATAGTAGAAAATGTACTGCTGCATGACTCCCGCGTAGCCTGCATACCTCTCCACCGGGAATCGGCCTTGATAATGTTCCTTCTGCACTCTGTCTATCCACACGTCCACGGGGAAAGCTCCTATGCGGTGAAAACCGAAAAGTGAAACACAGTTGGCGACTTTGGCCCCGACCCCTCTGAGAGACAGAAGTTCGTCGTAAAGTTCCTCATCGTTTTTCTTTTTCAGCCCTTCTATATCCAGTTTTCCGCTGTCTGCAGCCTGAGCTGCAAGATATACGTATTCCGCTCTGTAACCCAGTCCGCATTCGCAGAGTTCGTCCAGGCCCGCACTGGCCAGTTCCGAAGGAAGCGGGAAAGCGTGTATACCGTCTCCTATATCTCTTCCCCATCTGGCACATATC
>JAEEGL015695133.1_pt1 | contig 12852 bp, 9 predicted proteins | sample 9134231 | NCBI WGS metagenome assembly JAEEGL01 (sample SAMN16246548, study PRJNA631951) | gut metagenome | biome: gut microbiome; feature: rumen; material: fiber-attached | host: Bos | place: Iran: Karaj | collected 2018-10
ACAAAATGGCCGGCGCGCTGATCAGCCATGAAAGCGTTTCCGCGGCGGGGAACATCATTACCGGACAGGGGCTCGGCGCTGCGATCCCGTTCGCGCTGAAGCTCATTGAAGCGCTCGACGGCAAAACCGCGTCGGAAAAGATCGCAGAGGCAATCTGCTGCAGGGGAAGGAAAGCGGTGAATAAATGAAAGAGTTAGCGGGAAAACGCCTGCTGCTGCTGGGCGGCATCAACCATGCCATGGAAATTATTAAGGCGGCTCAAGAGATGGGCGTGCTCGTCTTTGTCACAGACTATTATGAGAGCACTCCGGCAAAGCAGATCGCTGATAAAGCATTTACCATAAGCACGACAGATGTTGACGCCGTCGTTTCCCTGTGCCGGGAGGAACATATCGACGGGATCATCACGGGCTTCATCGACTCTATGCTTCCCTATTGTGCAGAAGCCTGCAATCGATTAAACCTCCCTTTTTGGGCCACAAAGGAACAGCTGGACATCTGCGGGATAAAGGATCGTTTCAAGGAGGCCTGCCGCAAGTATGGAGTCCCGGTCATTCGGGAATATGACCTCACGGACGCAGACGGTCATCTGAATCAAGAGATGCTGAATTCGGTCGTCTATCCGGTTCTGGTAAAACCTGTAGACAATTCCGGCTCCAGAGGCATTTTTGTCTGCAGAGACGCGCAGCAGCTGATGGAAAGATACGAGGAGGCAAAAGGTTTTTCAAAGAGCGGAAGGGTGCTTGTCGAACAGTACGTCGAGGGGCAGCACGTCAATATGTACTATACCCTTTCGAACGGGAACGTCGTGCTTTCCGCCATGGCCGACCGATATGTTGACTACCTGGACGGAAATACTGCGCCGCTTCCGATACTGCTTGTCCACCCTTCACAATACCTGGCGGAATATGAAGCGAGCACAGACATCAAGATAAAGAGCATGTTCCGGGCGCTGGGAATGAAAAACGGCGTTGCATTTGTTCAGGGATTTCACTGCAATGACGGCTCCTTCGTTGTATATGAAATGGGTTACCGCTTGAACGGCGGGGGAACATATGCGCTCATTAATGCGTGTCAGGGCTTTGATCAGTTAAAAAGCCTGATCCATTTTTCCCTTACAGGCGAGATGGGAGACGAAGAACGGCTGTTGAAGACCTCGCCCCATTATGACAGACTTGCCGTGAATTATGTCATTTCCACGAAAAAGCAGGGGAAGATCACGGCAATCGAAGGGCTGGAAGACGTCAGGAAGCTTCCGAACGTCTGCCGTGTGATACAAGTCCGATTCATAGGGGAAAACATCGTGGGAAAGGGCGGCTCCGCCCAGATAATCGCCTACGTTTTATTTACCGCGGAGGATAAGAATGAGATCGATCAGACCGTCGGTACCGTCGACAGTTTGATCAGGATATCGACGGAATCGCAGAAATAACAACGCCAGCCTGCGGAAGAGCGACTCATGACAAGGAAAGCGGAGTACATTCGACGAGATTACCGACAGTACGAAAGGATATGAGCAATATGAAAACAACTCCAGCAACATTGTTGATTTCGGCAGAAGATCAGAAGCAGGTTTTTTCCTGCGGATACAGCGATGCCATAAAGGTCGTCGAGGATGGCCTGATGAAACGCGTAAGGGGAGAAGTCATTCTGCCGGATAAGATTTCCGTCGTATTCGATCAGGCAACGCAGGATCGTATCAATTGCATGCCGGGAGCTTTGTTAAAGGACAGCCTTTACGGTGTGAAATGGGTAGCTGTTTTCCCCGAAAATCCGAAAGAGGGCTACCGGAATGTCACGGGGACGATGATTCTCTCGGAACTCAAGCATGGCCATACGCTGTCGGTGATGGATGCCGGTTATCTTACCGAGATCAGAACGGCGGCCGTCGGCGCGACAGCTGCAAAATATCTTTCCAGAGAAGACGCGTTGAGCATCGGCTTTATCGGCGCCGGTCAGCAGGCAAGACGTCATCTTGACCTTGTCAAGATTGTGAGGCCGGGCTTGAAGAAGTGCTATGTTTCTTCCCGCACGAACAAAACTGTCGCCGCTTTTATCGAAGAGGAAAAGGCGCTGCATCCGGACATGGAGTTTATCGCCTGCGGAGATGATTATGAGGCAGCCGTTAAAGATGCGGATATCATCGTTACCGCTATCAGCGGGCAGGAGGATATCCTGAAGGCGCGCTGGATCAAGAAAGGCACCTTCTACATCCATGTTGCCGGATGGGAAGACGAATATGCCGTACCCAAGAGCGCGTCCAAAATCGTCTGCGATGACTGGGAGTGCATCAAACACAGAACACAGACGATCAGCCGCATGTATAAGGAAGGCCTCCTGAAGGACGAGGAGATCTACGGAAATCTTGAGGAGATCGTTTCCGGGAAAAAGCCGGGACGTGAAAGCGCTGATGAGTTCATCTATTTTTGCTCGGTAGGCCTCGCCTTTATTGACGTTTCTTTCGCAAAATTTATGTATGAAAAATGCAAGGCGATTGGTATCGGGACTGAGTTTTCCTTTTCTTAATCTCCTGATCTGAAAAAAGCTCCCTGATGTAGTACTCTTTTTCTACATCAGGGGGCTTTTTGTTTGTTGTCGGTATTAAATTGTTCGGCTCACTGCGTCAGGGGGTCTCCAATTTTTTTATTATCTGAAAAGAAAAGAGACCCAAAACAGATATTTTTGCCGGATCAGAATCTCGGCGCCGAATCAAGGAGCTCGTCGGTGATGACCTCGCCGTCTGCGATCATGGCCAGCAGCTTGGCGGCGAAGGCCACGGAATTCGCATTCGGCCAGATGATGGCGACCTCCTGGAGACCCATGGAGGCAACGGTGCGGATGCCGCTGCCGCCCCACATACTGTAGGTCTTGATCTCCCAATCGTTGAGGTGCTCGATCGCGACCTTTACCAGATCGGAGATCTGATCGGGGCTGAGATCCGTTTCAAAGGTGCCGGCCAGCGCCTTGAGGATTTCGGCGTGGTTCAGCAGGATCTTTCCGCTGTCAGTCTTCGCCTTGTTCAGCATGGCGGTAATGACGCGCGCCTGATTCCTGCCGCGGGCAAGATCGCCGTCGCCGAAGGCGTGGCGCTCACGAGCGTAGCAGAGCGCCTGGTAACCGTCCAGCGTGATCGTTCCGGCCTCAAAATAATAGTCGCCGTTATCATAATCCGTGTGGAAAGCGGTCGGGTTGTCGACGGTGATCCCGCCGATCAGATCGCCAAGGTCGGCAAAGCCGGTAAAATTGATCCTGCAATAGTTGTCGACATGGGTATCATAAAGATCTTCCAGCGCGGCGATCGAGTTGGAAACGCCCTGGATCGCGCAGTGGGTCAGCTTGTCACCGCCGCCGAGAGCGTAGTTCATGACATAAGTGTCTCGCGGCGTGCTGACGATCAGCACCTGCTTGGTCATGGGGTTGATCGCCATCAGCAGGTTGACGTCGGCGTGCGCGTTGAATTCGATCTCCTGGCCTTCCTTGTCCATGCCGCTGAGATAGAACACGAGCGGCCGATCTTCGCCGTACTTGATGGGCTCCGGCGTCGGTTCCGGCGTGGGGGACGGAGTCGGCAGCGTTTTTTCTACCTGGATCGGAGTCTCCGCAAGCGTTGCCGTGCGCGGAACAACAATCTCCTCAATTAGGCGGACGGAATCTTCAAATTCTTCATACCCCTCCGTGTCGCTCAAAAGGGCAAGGAAGCCCTTGCTTACCGCCAACGCCTGAATGTCTCCGCTGATAAGCGCATCGGCCGCATCGGCAATGCCGGCGAAGGGGACGGCGTCCACGGGGGTTCCGAACCTGTCTTTCAGCTGGACAAGCGCGTAGTTGGCATACAGCATTTCATCGCCGAGACCGGGAAGAACGGCATAACGATAGCTTGCCATTTCGGACAGCTCTTTCGCCTTATCGTCAGCCTTGACATAAATGCCCACAACGGATTTCGGGTTGTTTTCGGGCTGGGCGACAACGGCATGCTTCGCCTCGTTGGCGTGGTTGAGGACCACGGAACCGTACACACATACGGCAATCAGCAGGACGGAAAGCACGACGCCGATGATTCGCCGGACACGGCGTGCGGGGCTGCGTTTTTTACGTATGCGATAAAACAGAAGCAGACCAGACACAGTGACGAGCAGGACAAACACCGCGATGATCGGAATCAGATACTTCACCGGCAGGATGTCCAGCACCAGCAGAAAGTAGAAGAATACCGCGACTGCCAGCAGAAGGATGACAAGGATCGACAGTGCGATCGGTCTCCATACAGATCTCTTTAACATGATAACTCCATTTCACCGCCAGAATGGATCTGTCGGATTTTTGCTTTTTGGGCAAGTCAGACTTTAGAATTTCATGTTATTTTATCACAGAACAGCGCTTATTTCAACACCTTGTTTCCTCCTGCTCCGTTTGAGCGTTTTTTGTGAAAAAGAGCTTCAATCGCTTGCAATGAACGTCCTTTTCCCATATAATCGAATCCAGAAAATGAAAGTCGTCGCAAGGAGAGGCATGCCGATGAAAAAACAAATGGTGGATAAGGCGTTTCTTGATCGCTGCAGCCTGTTCGAAACGGAACTCAGAGCGCTGTTTCTGGAGCTATACCATGATCAGGCCGCCTTTGACCGCTTCCGTGAGATGCTTTTCCGCGCGTGGTCAGAGCGGAACGACGAGCTGCGCGCGCTTGACAGTGCCCGCCTTGCGGAGCGGGACTGGTATAAAAGAAGAGAGATGCTCGGCATGCAGATGTATGTCGAAGCCTTTGCAAATGATCTGAACGGCGTGCGCGCCAAGCTGGATTATATCCGGGACTGCGGCGTGAACTACCTTCATCTGATGCCGCTGTTGGAAAGCCCCAGAGGGCGGAGCGACGGCGGTTATGCCGTTTCCGATTTCCGAAAGGTCCAGCCGGAACTGGGCACGATCGAGGATCTGGCCGCCCTCGCGCGGGAATGCCACAAGTGCGGGATCTCTCTCTGCCTGGATTTTGTCATGAACCATACCAGCGAGGACCACGAATGGGCGCGCCGGGCCCGTGCGGGCGAAAAGGACTGTCAGGATCGGTATTTCTTCTACGACGACTGGACGATCCCGCAGCAGTTTGAACAAAACGTCCCGCAGGTCTTTCCCACGACCGCGCCGGGCAATTTCACCTGGTGCGAGGAAGCCGGCAATGTCGTCATGACGACCTTCTATCCCTATCAATGGGATCTCAACTATGCCAATCCGGCCGTGTTCAGCGACATGACGGAGAATATGCTGTTCCTCTGCAATCAGGGCATCGACGTGATCCGTCTTGACGCGGTGCCGTACATCTGGAAGGAGCTCGGCACGAACTGCCGCAATCTTCCGCAGGTCCACAAGCTCGTGCGGATGATGCGCATTGTCTGCGAGATCGTCTGCCCGGGGACGCTGCTGCTCGGCGAGGTCGTCATGGAGCCGTCGAAGGTCGCGCCTTATTTCGGCACGGTCGAGAGACCCGAATGTCATTTGCTTTACAATGTCACGACCATGGCCAGCACCTGGCACACGGTGGCAACGCGCGACGTGCGCCTGCTGCGCAATCAGCTCGATCAGGTCTTCTCGCTGCCGAAGGAATACGGTTTTTTGAACTATTTACGCTGCCACGACGATATCGGCTGGGGCCTGGATTACACCTATCTCAAATGGTTCGGCATTGAGGAGACGCCGCACAAGAAATATCTCAACGACTATCTGACCGGCAAATGGCCGGGCAGTCCCGCGCGCGGGGAACTCTACAACGACGATCCGCGCCTGGGCGATGCGCGGCTGTGCGGTACGACGGCCTCCCTCTGCGGTGTCGAGGCGGCGCGCCGTGAACAGGATGAGGAAAAACTGCAACACGCTCTTCGGTTGGACGTGATGCTTCACGCCTATATGCTCACGCTCAGCGGCATCCCCGTCCTCTACAGCGGCGATGAGATCGCGGCGGAAAACGATTACAGCTATCACGACGATCCGGAGAAGGCGGCCGACAGCCGTTATCTGCATCGCGGCAGGATGAACTGGAACGCGGCCAAAAAGCGCCGTGAAGGCGCAACGCCCGAGGGGCATCTGTTCACCTCGCTCAGAAGGCTGGAAAAGCTGCGCGCTGATCACCGTGTTTTCGATGCGAAGGCCGATATCTGGACACTGAACATCTGGGATCAGAGCATCCTTGGGATCGGCCGTTATTATGAGGGAGAAAAGCTCATCGCGCTCTTTAACTTCTCGGACAGCGAAAAACGAACGACGCTGTGGAACGAAGAAGGAGATCTGTATGATCTCCTGACCGGGATGGTCGTCAACAAGAGAGAGATCATTTTGCCTCCGGGAGCGTTCCTGTGGCTCCTGTGCGATTTCACAAAGAAGGACGTCGGCACGAGAAGAAAGCTTGTCTTCCTGGACATCGACGGCACGCTGACCGTTCCCGGTCGAAACGAGCCGCCGGAGAGCGCTCTGGAGGTCATCCGCGAGGCACGGGCGAGGGGGCATAAGGTTCTGCTCTGCACAGGACGCAACCCGGACATGCTCGCGCCGGTGCTGAAATACGGCTTTGACGGCGTCGTGGCTATCGACGGCGGCTACGTCGAACTGGACGGGGAAGTGCTCTTCGACTATCCGATGACGGAAAAGCAGCGAGAAGAGGCCATGCGTCTGTTCAAGGAAAACGGCGTGTACCGCACGATCGAGGCGAAGGACGCAAGCTACTGCGACGAAGGGGTGGGTGAATTCCTCAAGCAGGCCTCCGACAGAAGCAGCGAGCTTCTGCGCTGGCGAGAAGCGATCGAACGCGATTTGAATATCCGTCCGATCTCGGAATACGACGGCCGGCCGATCTACAAGATCATCTTCATGTGCGCCAGGGCAGAGCAGCTTGCGCCCGCAATCAAAAAGCTGAACCGCGATTTTTATTTTCTGATTCAGGACATGGCCGCGGCCAACTGCATCAACGGCGAGCTGATCAACCGAAAATTTGACAAGGGCACCGGCGTGCGCCGTGTTGCAGAAACGCTGGACATCCCGCTGGAGGACACGATCGGTTTCGGCGACAGTATGAATGACGCGGAGATGATCGACACCGTCGGCGTCGGCGTGTGCATGGAAAACGGAAGCCCGACGCTGAAGAAAAAGAGCGATGTCGTTTGCCCGAGCGTGGAAAACGACGGCCTCGCCTGGGCGTTTCGCGAGTTCGGTTTAGTGGAAAGCGACAAATAGCAGGGCTGATTTTTTACTTGCACGTTTCGTGCCTATCGTTGCCATTGCCTGAAAAATGTAATATAATAATAGACACAACAAGCGGCCGCCCTCCTTCGGGACGGCCGCTAAATGGATAATGGCGTTTTTGTCGAGGCACTCGACTGCCGTAAGCGTGCTGAGGCGATCTTTTCCCGCCTCGGCGGGAAGGATAACATTATCAGGGCGGCACACTGTGCCACCCGTCTGTGTCTTGTGATTGCGGACAACAGAAAGATCGATACAAAGGCGCTGGAGGAAATGGAGAGGGTCAAGGACTCTTCGATTCTTACAGCCAGCTCAAACGCATGGCGCTCATGCTGATGGGCATCAAGCAGGGCGATACCGTGAAGGTCACGGGCAAGAGCGAAGAGGAGGATGCGGCCGCGGCAGCGGTCGAGGCTTTCTTCACGGCCGATATCTGATACCGGCAAAACAATGCGGCTGCCCTTTTCTGACATCCGTATCTTCCAATCGATCCGAAAGGAGCAGGCCAGCATGATTACCATTCAGGGAAAGGGCGTTTCACCGGGAGTTGTCCTGGGATCGCTTTACTTTTATCAGCGTGCCAACACCACGTTCAAGCGCTACGAGGTCCCTGACCGCGAGGCGGAATGGAAACGCTTCAAGTCTGCCCAGTCCAAAGCGATCGAACAGCTCGGCGTTTTGGCCGAAAAAACAAGAAAAGAGGCCGGCAACGAGGCAGCCATGCTCTTTGAGACCCATCAGATGATGTGCAGGGACATGAATTATGAGAAAGCCATCGAGGGCTTCATCAAAGAGTTAGGCATCAATGCCGAGGCGGCCGTCACCGATGCCGGCGCCATTCTGGCTGACGCCTTTGCATCGATGGACGACGATTATTTCCGTGCGCGCGCTGCTGACATCAAGGACATTTCCGGCCGCATCGTCGGCATCCTTTGCGGCGTTGTGCAGAGAGGCATTGACTCGGAAATGCCGGTCATCCTTGCCACTGACGATCTCGCCCCCAGCGAGACCGTGCAGCTTGATCAATCCAGGGTCCTGGGCTTTGTCACTTCCGGCGGTTCAGGCTCGAGCCACACGGCGATCCTGGCCCGCACGATGGGCATCCCCGCGATTATCGGCGTGGGCGATCAGCTCAAGGCCGAATATGCAGGCAGAGAGGTGATCATCGATGGCGGAACGGGCGCTGTCGTGCTGGACGCCGACGAGGACACCCGCGCCCGCATGCTGAAGAAACGCGCCGAAATCCTGAAAAGACAGGAGCTGCTTGCACAGCTCAAAGGCCAACCCAACGTCACGAAGGACGGACGGGAGATCCGGATCTTCTGCAACATCGGCGACCCCGAGGATGTACATGCCGTGCTCGAAAACGACGGCGGAGGGATCGGATTGTTCCGCAGCGAGTTCCTCTATCTTAACAGTGATGACTATCCCAGCGAGGATTATCAGTTCGTGGCCTATAAAAAGATCCTCTCCGACATGGGCGGCAGGGAAGTCGTCATCCGCACGCTGGATATCGGCGCAGACAAGATGACCGAATACTTCAAACTCCCTGCGGAGGAAAATCCGGCGCTCGGAAGCCGCGCGCTGCGCATCTGCCTCAACCGCCCCGAGATCTTCCGTACTCAGCTGAGGGCTCTCTATCGCGCCTCCGCTTACGGACGCCTGTCCATCATGTTCCCGATGGTCACTTCCGTCTGGGAGGTGCGCGAGGCCAGGAAGATGTGCGAGCAGGTCAAAAAAGAGTTGACAGCCGAAGGCATCCCGTTCTCCGATGAGGTGGACGTGGGCATCATGATCGAGACGCCGGCAGCCGCGTTGATCAGCGACCGCCTCGCCAGAGAGGTCGACTTTTTCTCTATCGGAACGAACGACCTTACGCAGTATACACTTGCCTGCGACCGTCGGAACAACGATCTCGGACGTTTCTTCAACGCCCACCATCCCGCCGTCCTGCGCCTGATCAAAATGACCTGCGATAACGCACACAAAGAGGGCATCTGGTGCGGCATCTGCGGTGAGCTCGGCGCGGATCTCGAGCTGACCGAGCTCTTCCTCGCTATCGGCCTGGACGAGCTGTCTGTTTCCCCGAGAAGCGTCCTGCCTCTTCGCCAGAAGGTGCGCTATACCCGGGTTCATGTCGTGCGCGAGAAGCTTATCGGCGAGTTGTTGAGCGATCTGAGCACGATCTGATATTATGTTAACTTAAAGCTGGCCGGGCAGCTTATTTTTCCATCGTTTCATTCGGAGAAAAGAATGAAGATCTGTGTGTTTTCCGATTCCCACGGCTGGGCTGAAAATATGATCGAAGCCGTTTGGCGTGAGCATCCGACGCTTTGCTTTTTTCTCGGAGACGGGGAAACGGATCTTGTCACGCTGCGCGCCCGCTTTCCTGACCTGCCCATCAATGCGGTGCGAGGGAACTGCGACCTGCACTCTGCGAAGCCGCTCGTTTTCAATGCCGTCGTTGCAGGCGTGCGGATCTATGCCGTCCACGGCCATCAGCACGAGGTCAAATACGACGACGCGGTGAGAGAACTGTGTTACGCCGGACTGCGCGCCGACGCCGACATTGTGCTCTTCGGCCACACGCATCGGCCGTATCACGACCATCATCTCGGCATGGAGATCCTCAATCCCGGCTCGATCGGCCGGGTCAAGGAGCCGAGCTACGGCGTGCTGACGATCGAGGACGGAATAGCTGCGGCGGAGATCCGCTATTTGAATGAAACGGAAAGAAAGAGGATCCGGGAGGGCGCATGATGATAAACGAAATGCTTTTCAGAGCGGAGCGAGGCGAGCCGCTGTGGCTGCCCGATCTTCGCGGGAGCTTTGCGAACTGTGTCGGCGCGCGAAAGGCCGTCGTCCGTCTGACGGGGAGCGAGGGCTCGGCGCAGGATTACGAACTGTTTTTCCCGCCGGCCGAAGGGGAGAGGGAAAAAGCTTTTCTTCTCCGTTTTGCCGCAGCGAATGTCTATAATCTTCTCTCCGCTTTCAGCGGCCGGGAGGTGAGGATCTTCTGCGATGACGAGCTGCGCGCGCTGCTTGCTCCGCTTCCGGCACTGTTCGACGCGCCGGACGGCTTCGGAAAGGTGCGGAATATCGCTCGCCGCATTCACGGCTCTTTTCAAATCGGTTTTTCCCCCCTGACGGACTACATTCCGTCAGCGGAAGAGGAAACGAAAGCGGCAGTCGACCTTGACAAAAGGCTGTTGGCCCTCTGCGCCGCGGCGGAAGAAAAAAGCTGTGTCGGCGTCGACATCGGCGGCAGCGACATCAAGCTTGCCGCCGCGGTAAAGGGCAAGCTTCTTTATACGCAGGAATATGACTGGAACCCGGCATCCAGCCCCACGGCGGAGGGCATCCTCGAGCCGATCCTCGCCCTGATTCGCGAAGCACGCGAGAGGATCATGCAGGCGGGCGGACAGATGGAAGCCGTCGGCATCAGTTTCCCGGACATCGTCATCGGCGATCGGATCGTCGGCGGTGAAACGCCCAAGACCAAGGCCATGCGTGAAAACCCCGCGTTGGATTATGAGCGCGAGTTTTCCAAGCTGCGCGAACTGCGCGCCCTTGTTCTGCCGCTGTGCGCGCCCGGAGGAGAGGTGCATCTGACCAACGACGGCAACATGGCGGCCTTTTCCGCGGCCGTCGAACTGGCTGCCGGCGGAGAGGCGGAGAGCATCCGCGGCGGCGTTGTGGCCCATTCGCTCGGCACCGACCTCGGTACGGGCTGGCTGCGTGCCGACGGCACGATCCCCGCTTTCCCACTGGAGCTGTACGACCTGCTGCTCGATCTGGGCGGTCTGCCCTTTGCCGCCCTTCCGCCGGAGGATCTGCGCAGCACGCGCAACGAGAATTCCGGCATGAACGGCGTGCGTCGCTATCTGGGACAGGCCGCGGCCTATCGCCTCGGCTGGAAGCTCGATCCGACGATGCTCGAGGGTTTTGTCGCACGCGACGGTGAGCGCCTTTACGTCCCAACCTCGCCGGAGGATCTGCGCAAGCCCTGTCTCGAACACCTGATGCGTCTGGCTGCGGAGGGAAAACCGGAGGCGGAAGAGATCTTTCGCACGATCGGAAGCAATCTCTCGGTCGTCACGCGGGAAATGAACTGGATCTTCGGACACACGCCGCCGCTGCGCATTCTGTTCGGACGCTTTGTCAAATCCCGCCGCTGCTTCGAACTGCTGAGCGAGGGTTTTGAAAGGGGGAAGACAGGCGTCACGCTCATGACGGCGGACGAGGAACTGGCGAACACCGCGCTGATGAAGCAGCTTGCACGGGCGCCGGGCGTCACGGTCGCCCAGTTTGCCCAGGCAATCGGTTCAATTTATTACGCGCTCACATAATAAACTGAGGATCTCCGGAAGGAGGTCCTCAGTTTATCTGATAGATCGTTACGTTTCCGCTGCGGAACACGGCAGGATAGTTTTGGTCGAAATACGCCGCGCAGCAGTCCACGATCCCGCGCTCGTAATCCCCGAGATACACATAGTCAATGCCGAGTTCCTCATGCAGCCGCGCAAAGCTTTCGCTGTCCGTCAGCAGCTTCTGTTCCAGATCAAGACGTGCGGAATAGTCCAGCCCGTGGTAGAACAAAAAGGAGGGGCTGCCGCAGAAAACGTTCCGACCCGTCAGCGCGGCAACGGCGTTGTTGTGGTTGGAGGCGGTCAGAAACAGCGAGTCCGGCGCGGTGTTTTCCCGAATAAATGCCGCGGCGGCCGTATCAGAGGCTGAAAACAGACGGATCGCATGGCTTTCCGTTCCGGAGACGAACTCGCGCGCAAGTGTAAAGAGAGCAGCGTTCGTACACAGCACCAGCAGCAGAGCAAGCGCGGTGATCCGCACAAAGCGGGGACGGATCATTTCTGCGGCGCGCACAATAAGATCGGCCGAGAGGATGCAGAAAAGCGCATAAGAGACATAGAGCAGCTTGTTGTTGTCGTACACGTTCGGCTGGAAAGCAACAAACTCACAGAGAAGGAATATAAGCAGCGCCGGAAAGAAGACGGCGCGCCGCGTTGTGTCTGCAAAAACAAAGGCAAGAGGCGCGAGCAGAAAGAGCGGCCCGACATTTTTCAGCCAGAACCACAGCCAGTTTTCTTTGCCCTCATTGACCCAGTCAACATGCCAGCGCAGGAACTGTTCATTCCCGCCGACCGAATGAAAAGTCCAAAGCAGCAGCTGAGGCACTGCAAAGGCGACGGCGGGAAGACCGAAGGCAAGCCAGGAGAGGAGCCATTTTCGGCTCAGCTTCTCCCGCACGGCCGACGAGACGAGCCAGCATGCCGCGATAAGGCCGAGCGCAAGATAGGAATGGGTGTGGATCATCGGCAGCAGGCCGCCGAGAACGCCCGCAGGGAGAAATAGTTTGTTCTCATCTAAAAAGACCGCGCGATACAGCAGAAGCAGCACGGCGAACAGAATGGCCCAGCCGAAGAGCGTCGCCCGCTGCGGCAGCAGCATGTCCGCGATCACGTTGACCCAGCGGAGCCCATGCTCGCCGAGGTTGGTGGGCGTTTTGTAAAATCCCGTCAGAAGCTCGCGGATCGTGTGCTCGCCGGTGAAATAGATCATGCCGAGACCGCCGTTGAGAAAGAAGAAAACAAAGGCCAGCAACGCCGGAGCGAG
>JAEEGL016391883.1_pt1 | contig 12852 bp, 8 predicted proteins | sample 9134231 | NCBI WGS metagenome assembly JAEEGL01 (sample SAMN16246548, study PRJNA631951) | gut metagenome | biome: gut microbiome; feature: rumen; material: fiber-attached | host: Bos | place: Iran: Karaj | collected 2018-10
AGTGCTGTGGGGCGTAGAAAAGGGGATTACCACGGGCACCTCTGCAAATACCTTCAGCCCGAAGAACAGGTGCACACAGGCACAGGTTCTGACATTTACATGGCGCGCAAACGGTGAGCCTGAGCCTTCAAACATCAGCGCCACAGCCGCATCGCAATTAGGCGATGCGTACTACAAGGCCGCATTTGCGTGGGCCGAGGAGCGCGGCATGATTACCGCGGCCTTCGTAAGCAAGGGCTCGAATGCTACCACGGCGGCACCGAGGTGCGATATTGTTACCTATCTCTACAAGAATGCGGGCGCGGCTCGTTAGCGGCTCGTTAGCGGCTTGTTAAAATAACCTGTGGCGACGTCAAGCTGCGGAAAACTAGCCTTCCCCTCGAGGGGAAGGTGGCACGATAGTGCCGGATGAGGTGTAAAATGGAAGAAAAGAAAGTCCTGCGACTTGTTCCGGAGTCGCCCTACTTTAACCACGTCAAGGTGGGCGTTTATGACCAAAATGGCGATGAGTGGAGAAAGCGCTGTATGATAGATGTGGAGTACGGGGAAAGCGACATCGCAGATATTATGAAAAAGCTCTGCGAGAGCGGAAAGACAGAGAGGTCGGATTTTGCAGGCTTGACCGGGTCCGAAAAAGAAAAGGCAACGGGGGAGATTATAGCCTACTACAAGGGCTGGATGTACGACCTGATAAAGCGCCTTATCTCGAGCGACTGGACGGCTGAATCCGGAGAGGACGAGGTCCTCGACATTGTTCGGGACCACCTATAAATTTTGTGATATATGGTCTGAGGCACCAAAATGTGTCTACAGACCATAAAGATAAAAATTCTGAAAGAGAGCTGAGGCAAAAAATAAAAAACCGCTGATAATTCAGCGGTTTTTTCCTTGGTACGCGATGTGGGGCTCGAACCCACGACACCCTGATTAAGAGTCAGGTGCTCTACCAGCTGAGCTAATCACGCATACTCAGTTGAGCCAATCGGCACAATTAGTAATATAACATTGGACAGGAGTTTTGTCAACACAAAAATTAAAAATTTGTTATAAATAAAACAAAACCCCGCCCGGCTGTGCTGCGTCGCACAAAAAAGTGTCGCAGAACCCCTCCGAATTGTTCGAAAGCATTTGAAAAATCAAAGATTTTATGATACAATATAGTATCTATAATTGTAGGCACAACCACGGAGGAAAACGACCGCCATGAACACAGATTGGCTCAGCGAAATACAAGAAATATTCACAACCTACCCCGACACCGTTATCCTGATTGCGTGCGCGGTAGTGTTGATTTTTGTGCTGTGGTTAATCCTCCGCAGCGTAAAGCTCTGGTACTGGAAGGTTAACGACCGCGCGGAGGCGCTGGAGTACATCAGCACAACCTTAGGTGAAATAAGGGACGAGGTGTGCGGAACCGAGGACGGAAAAGGCGCAAAGGCCGATGCACGCGGCGGCGCATCAAACAGCCGGTGCGAGGCAGCTAACCCTACAGTCCTCGTTCAGTCGGACAATGCCACAGTGGTGGTGCAGCAGCCTTCCGAGGCCGGAGGGCAAAGCGCAGCGCAGCTTAAGCCAAAAGAGTCTGCGCAGCCAAAGGCGGCACGCGGTAAAACTCCTGAAAAGCAGCCTGCCGATGCCGAGAGCGAAGAGCTTATGCGACAGGAGGAAATAAAAGAAATAGAGGCGATGGAGCCTGACACCTTCGGAAAGGGCGAGGGCATTGCCATACTGGAGATGCCGGCCATGCCTCACTTAGAATCGGATGCGGCGCGCGCGTCCAAATACGAAACGCGCGATTGCAACATAGACAAAACCGGCAGGGTATACACCCGCGCAGAGATAGAAGAAAGCATCAGAAGTTAGTAAACAAGGAGAAAGCAAATGTATTGCAACAAATGCGGTAGAGCAGTCAGAGAGGGCGACATCTTCTGCAGCCATTGCGGAAACAAGCTGCCGATCGAGACGAAAATCGACGTGCCCGAAGTGCAGACGACTTATGAACCGATAACTCCTCCGGGAGCGGACAAAGAGGTTTATTTGCAGACCGGCGAACCGATAAAGCCGGGCAAGTTTGTGCCGCAATTCGAGGAAAGAAAGAGCCCGAAAAAGGAAAGCGAGTTTACCTGGAATACGGAAGACTTCAAGAGGACTCCGAAAAACTCCACAGATTACGAGATCGACTGGCAAAAGCTGCAGATTTACGAAAAGCATCCGGACGGCACCAGAACGGTTGTTGACGAGCCGGGCCCTTCCGTAACCGAAGAAAAGATAAAAGAGGACGTGCGGAAAGAGGCCGTAGCAAAGGATGCTGCGAAAATCGAAAAGTTCTACACCTTTAACCAAAAGCTCGACGAATATCAGAAGCTCCTTGATGACGAGTACAACCGTGTTAACAAGGGACGCAGAGAGGCGGTGTCAACCGCAGCTGCGGCAAAGGTCGGAGAAATACAAAAGGCCATGAAGGAAGGCACCGACATCGACTGGGACGCGATTTCTTCCAAAATAGATGTGGAGAGCCGCGAGGCAGTGCACAAGCAGGAGGCGCCTGCACCGGCACCTGAGCCGGTACCACAGCCTGCGCCTGCACCGGCAGAGGAAAAGACTCCGTCGGAAAAGGATCTCGAAATCCAGCAGAAGAACTTCGAGGGCCGCTTCACCGGCTTCTTCGAGGCGATACAGAGCGGCGAGCCTGCGGTTCCGAGCGAGGGCGAGGAGCCGGTTGAAGAGGAAACGGGTTCGATATTTGACCCGGTAGAGCACCTCAAAAAGGCCGAAGAGGAAAGAGCTTCCGTAGAGGAGGCTGCGGCTGAAAACAGCGAGATTGTTGACAACGACACTCTGATGAAGAGGTTCGATACAAAGGAACTCGAAAAGGACGTTCTTGAGATAGAAATTGAAAAGGAACGTCGGCGCAGAGCCAAGGCCGCGGAGGAACCCGCAGAGGCCGAAGGCGGTGCTCCTGAAGAGGAGCATGCAGCGGACGCTGAAGCACCGGTGGAATCCGAGGCACCTGCCGAGGTCGAAGAACCCGCAGCAGAGGAGCCTACCGAGAATCCGTTCGATGTTATTTTCGGTAATCCGGACGAGGAAAACAAAAACGAGGCCGGCGGTATAGAGGAAAGTGACTCGGACGACAAGCCGGGCGATTCGGATGAAAGCGAAGACGGAGAATCAAAGGGCAGCTTCTTAAAGATTCTCATAGTGATAGTTGCGATTTTCCTGGGTGCGGAGCTGGTCCTAATAGGCGTGCAGCATCTGGCACCAAACAGCGGCCTTGCAAAGTTCATAAACGAAAACCTTCAGGGAATCGTTTTTGATATAGGCGGTAGCGACGCACAGCCGGCAGACACGGACGATGAGGCTCAGCCTCAGGAAGACGAGCCGGTGGTTGCCGAGGGTGTTCCTTTCACAGCCAAGGAACTGGCGGAGCATGCAAAGAACTTTAACGACAACATCGTTGAGATAAAGGCTGACAAAAACCTCTGCTACAATCCGACGGAGACCTACAAGGAAACCCGGATAGCGGAGTCCCAGCCTCTTGAATATAACATTTGGTACAGGGACCTTGCCGACAATATGGTTTACTCGGATATGGCGGCTGCGGACACGCTGGTAAAATACAATTCCATGTGGATTGATTACATCAACAGCGGCGATGAAGAGGTCTTTACCGTTATAGCTCCCGACAGCAAGGTCTACAGCAACTGTAAAAAGGCCACCACAAAGGCTTCTGAAAAGATCATGAAGGAGCTGACAATCGGTGAGGTGCGCAAAACCGAAGGAGGATTCCTGATCTGGGATCGCGAAGTAATTACCACCACAACAAAGAGCGGAGATGTTACAACCGCAACCTACGAGATGGTATATTTCCTGCAGGACAGCGCATACGAGCTCAAGGTAGCCGAATGCTATACACTGAAATCAAATTAAACGATTAAAACAATAAACTCAGAAACCCCAAAACCACAAATCCCCAAATCCATAAATGGAGGACAAAAACTTGGAAAAGAAAAAAAGCGGAACAAAAGTTAAACTGATAATCCTGGTCATAGTGCTGCTCTTCGGACTCTTTATGACCCTGATTAATTTCATTACCGACTTCCTCTGGTTCAAAGAGCTCGGATATGTCAGCGTATTCTTCACAAAGCTCTTTACCCAGCTCAAAATCGGTATACCGGTATTCGTAATAGTAACGATTCTGTCGTTCATGTACCTGGCGCTCTTAAAGCGCGGCTACTACAAAAAGGTGGCATCAAACGACACGCCGAACGAAAAGCTTCTTCGCTGGATCGCACTCGGCTATGCTGCGGCATTCGCAGGCGTTGTTACCTATCTTGCAACAAAGAACCTTTGGTTCAAGGCATTGGAGTTCTTTAACAGCACCGGCTTTGACATCAAGGACCCGCTCTTTAACAACGATATTTCGTTCTACATCTTCAAGCTCGACTTCATAAAGTCGCTGAACGACATATTGATGCTCGTAATTGTAGCTTTTGCGGCACTTACCGTAGTTTACTACATGACGCTCATTTCCATGCGCAAGCCACAGATCTTTGAGAAGGTCGAAGAGGAAGAGGGCCCACACTACGGCACAGACGTCGATTCCGAGGAATACGACGAGGAAGAGCGCTTCGGCGGCAACGTTTCCTCCTTTGAGGACGCGTTCAAGAAGTTCGGCAAGACAATCGGCAAAAAGGCAAAGAGCCGCAAGCCGAAAAAGCAGTTCGACGACAACAACTTCAAGCACCTTTTAAACATTGCGAGCAAGCAGCTTACCGTTCTTGGCATCATCTTCTTCCTGATGGTGGGCGTAAGCTTCTTCTTAAAGCAGTACGAGCTGCTCTACTCGAGCACCGGCGTTCTCTACGGCGCAGGCTACACAGATGTAAACGTTACGCTGTGGATGTATCGTATCATCATGGGACTTGCGGTTGTCGCAGCCGTAACCCTTGTGGTGGGCGTATCAAAGCGCAGCATGCTTGTGGCACTTACAGTACCTGTAATCATGATAGCCGTAGGCCTTGTCGGAACCGGCGCAGGCGTGCTCATTCAGAACTACGTAGTATCGCCTGACGAAATCAATAAAGAAAGCAAGTATCTCGAAAGAAACATTGAGTTCACACAATATGCGTACGGACTGGATCAGGTTGACACCAGAAACTTCGCTTCCGCAAGCACACTTACTGCGGCGGATATCGAGAACAACCCTGAAACCATCAACAACATCCGTATCAACGACTACGAGCCGTCAAAGAAATTCTACAACCAGACTCAGTCCATCAGACAGTACTACACCTTTAACGGCGTAGACGTGGACAGATACATGGTAGACGGCGAATATACGCAGGTCTTCCTCTCCGCTCGTGAAATCGACGAAGAAAAGATCAGCTCCGAGTGGCTGAACAAGCACCTCAAGTACACTCACGGCTACGGCATCACGCTTTCCCGTGTAGACAAGATCACATCCTCCGGTCAGCCGGACATGTTGATTCAAAACATTCCGCCTGAATCGGATATTCCGGAAATACAGATCGACAGACCGGAAATCTACTTCGGCGAACTGACGGACAACTACATTCTCGTAAACACCAACGAGCAGGAATTCGACTATCCTGACGGTGCGGGCAACAAGTACAATCACTATGACGGCACCGCGGGAATCAAGCTCAATTTCCTGAACCGCTTCATGTTCACCGTTCGCGAGCAGCAGTTGAAGCTCCTCGTTTCGACGAACATCACCGGCGATTCAAAGATCATCATCAACCGCGACGTAACAAAGAGAGTAAAGACAATCATGCCTTACCTCTCCTACGAGACAGACCCGTACATGGTTACCGTGGACGGAAAGCTCTACTGGATTATCGACGCGTACACAACCAGCTCGAACTACCCTTATTCCGAGCCGTATTCGCACGAATCGTCCATCAACTACATCAGAAACTCCGTAAAGGTAGTGGTTGACGCATACAACGGTACCACAGATTACTACATCGTTGACGAAACAGACCCGATTGCAATCACGATGCAGAAAATCTTCCCGGCACTCTTCAAGAACATAGATGCAATGCCTGAGGGCCTCCGCGCACACCTTAGATATCCGAACGCCCTGTTCTCAGTACAGGCAAGCGTTTACCAGAGATATCACATGGAGGATGTTGCGGTATTCTATCAGAACGAGGATAAATGGGCAATCGCAAACGAAATCTATGGCACAACCAAGCAGCAGATGTCACCTAACTACTACATCATGAAGCTGCCGGGCGAGGCAAAGGCTGAGTTTGTAAACACCATCCCTTACACTCCGATGGATAAACAGAACATGATGGCACTCCTCGTTGCACGTAACGACGGCGACCACTACGGCGAGCTGGTACTCTATCAGCTGCCGAAGAACAGAATCATCTACGGACCTGAGCAGATTGAGGCCCAGATAGACCAGAACACTGAGATTTCAAAGGAATTCTCGCTCTGGAACTCATCGGGCTCCACATACACCCGCGGAAACATGTTCGTAATTCCTATTGAGAACTCGCTCATCTATGTTGAGCCGGTTTACCTCGAGGCTACGAACTCCTCAATCCCTGAGGTTAAGCGTGTAATCGTGGCATACAACGACCGCATCGCTTACGAAGAGACTCTCGAAGAAGCACTTATCTCGCTCTTCGGTTCAAACGACGGCAGCAACGCCGGCACGCCTTCAAGCTCGGAGATTGACGTACCATCGGGTAGCGTTATGACTCAGGCACAGCTTATCGAAAAGGCAAACGAAGCCTACGAGAAGGCTGTACAGGCACAGCAAAACGGCAACTGGGCGGCATACGGCACATACCTTGACCAGCTCCACAGCTACCTTACTCAGCTGGCAGAGGGTGTAGACGGTGCAACAGTCGAAGATGCTGTAATTGATGCAGATACCGAAGATGCGGCAGCTGCAGAGATTTAATAAATTAAGATAAAAACAATTGGAGGATCCTATGCTGGAATTCAACTACGACAAGATGCTTTTTACCATTCCGGCGGAAAAGCACAGTAAAGAGGAAATAACGAGTCTGCTGAAAGCACACCCGGAGATAAGATTTGTCTCTATGGTGGGAATCGATCTCGGCGGTAACGATACCGACGAGAGGATTCCTGTAAAGCTGTTCATTGAAAAGATGGATAACATGCTGCAGCACGGCGTCCAAACCGACGGTTCCAGCGTAGTGCTGCCAAAGATAGCGCAGCTCAATAACGCAAAGGTCGACATCATACCGGACAAAAGCGTGAACTGGTATGTGGACTACAATTACAAGAATGTTGACAGGGAAACGGGGCTTCCGATCGGAACCCTCCGCATCCCGGCATTCCTGCTCCACAATGATACAAATGAGGTCGGCTCCCGCGTAATCCTCCGCGATGCAATAAAGAATTTCAAAGAGGATCTCATAGAGCTCATTCGCGAAAACCCTTACGTTTGCGAACATCTCCCAATAAACAGTGCAGACGATATCGACGAAATCATCCTGACCTCGGCAACAGAGCTTGAGTTCTGGGTAAAGACACCGGATGACGAGGCGGACCGCGAACAGCTCTCGACAGCACAGATATTAAAGGAACAGTACTGGAAGCGCACAGCGGGTCCTGTCCGCACGGCTCTCGAGGAAACCCTCATCATTCTCGACCACTACGGCTTCGAGGTCGAGATGGGCCACAAGGAGGTCGGTGGCGTAAAGGCGAAGATGGGCAACTCCGGTAAATACGACCATGTAATGGAGCAGCTTGAAATCGACTGGAAATACGCAGATGCGATGCAGGCGGCTGACAACGAAAACATGGTTAAATATGTTGTAAGAGACATCTTCAGATGCTACGGCCTCGATGTTTCGTTCATGGCAAAGCCTGTTCCGGGCGTTGCCGGCAGCGGCGCCCACACTCATATGGGTATTGCCGTAAAGCTGAAGAACGGAAAGATGGTAAACCTCTTCTCGCCGCTTGATCCAAAGGCTGATTACTTAAGCCCTATCGGATTTGGAGCTCTGGCGGGAATCCTCAAGAACTACGAGGTTATAAATCCTTTCGTAAGCTCGACAAACGATGCGTTCAACCGCTTAAAGCCGGGCTTCGAGGCACCGATTTGTATCGTTACATCGCTTGGCCGCTCTGTGGAGCTGCCTTCCCGTAACAGAACGGTTTTGGTGGGCCTTGTGAGGGACATCAGCTCGTCTATGGCGACACGCTTTGAACTGCGATCTCCGAACCCGCGTAGCAACACGTACCTCGTGATTGCAGCGGGCTATATGGCAATGCTTGACGGCATAAAGGCAACGCTGGAGGCAAAGAAAACCTCTGCCGATATGCTTGCCAGCATCAGTAAAAAGTATGGCGAAGCGGACTTCTACCTTGAAAAGAACAGAGAGTACCGCAGCGAAAACGATGTTTTCGATGAATATACACCGGAGGACCGCGACAGACTCTTTGGCAGAGCGCCGCGCACGGTTTGGGAAAACATCAACGCTTTCGAAAAATATCCGGAGCGCCTTGAGATTTTCAAGCGCGACGATGTTATGACCGAGCTGGTGCTCGAGTCTTACAAGGAGGCAACGATTCATCAGTGGGCTCTCGAGCTTCGCAACAGAATCCTGCCGAACACGATGGAAATCCTGCGCAAGTGCCGCAAAAAGCACAACGACAACGACTGCACAAACTATGACGTTGCCGGCTGGATGCACATAGCGGAGCTCAGGGATGAAATCGGGCGGGACAGCTTGGAGAGAACCTCCATGATAACCCGTATCACAGAGGCGCTCGATGCAGAGGCGTATGACCTCGCATCAGATCTGCAGGTTGAATGCCAGAAGATGGTCAGCGACCTGCGCCTTGCTTATGCCATGTACGAAAAGAATTTGTTTTAGATAAAGGAGAAAATCATGTTAGACATTAAACGTATAAGAGAAGACTACGAAGGCGTCAAGGCCGCAGTTGAAAGAAGATGCAAGGGCGATTTCGGTATCAGCAAGATTCCGGCACTCGACGAAAAGCGCCGCTCTGTTCTCGCAGAGGTTGAGGCAATGAAGAGCAAGCAGAATCAGGTTTCAAAGCTCATCCCGCAGAAAAAGAAGGCGGGCGAGGATGTTACCGACATTATGGCAGAGATGAAGGAGCTTTCCGAGAACATCAAAAAGCTCGACGCAGAGGTTTCTCAGATTGAAGAGGATCTTCGCGATGCACTTCTCAATGTTCCTAACACTCCGAACCCTCAGGTTCAGGTGGGCGAAGACGACAGCGCAAACGTAGAAATCCGTAAGGTCGGCGAGCCTACAAAGTTTGATTTCGAAGCAAAGGCTCACTGGGATATCGGTACAGACCTCGACATCCTCGATTTCGAAAGAGCTACAAAGATTGCGGGTACCCGCTTTACAGTATACAAGGGCCTCGGTGCCCGTCTTGAGCGTGCCGTTATGAACTTCATGCTCGACCTTCACACAATCGATCAGGACTACACAGAAATCCTGCCGCCTTTCATGGTAAACCGTGCGGCAATGATTGGTACAGGCCAGCTTCCTAAGTTTGAAGAGGATATGTTCTATGTACCACAGAAGGACTTCTTCCTCATCCCGACAGCAGAGGTTCCTGTAACTAACCTCCGCGGCCAGGAAATCATCGACGAAGCTGAGCTTCCTATCTACTATACAGCGTATACTCCTTGCTTCAGAGCTGAAGCAGGCTCTGCAGGTCGCGACACAAGAGGACTCATCCGCCAGCACCAGTTCAACAAGGTTGAGCTTGTAAAGTTCGTAAAGCCTGAAACAAGCTATGCAGAGCTTGAAAGCCTCACTAACGATGCTGAGGAAGTATTAAAGATTCTCGGCCTGCCGTACAGAGTTGTTCGCCTCTCCACAGGCGACCTCGGATTCTCTTCGGCAATGACCTACGATATCGAGGTTTGGATGCCATCCTACGGCAGATACGTAGAGATTTCTTCCTGCTCGAACTTCGAAAGCTATCAGGCGCGTCGTGCAAACATCCGCTTCAGACCTTCCGAAAAGGGTGCAAAGCCGGAGTTTGTACACACATTAAACGGTTCAGGACTTGCTATCGGTCGTACTACCGCTGCAATCCTCGAAAACTATCAGCAGGCTGACGGCTCGGTTATCATTCCTGAGGCGCTCCGCAAGTACATGGGCGGCGTAGAGAAGATTTCCAAGTAGTACCGCCTACGGAATCTTGGAAAGAATAAATAAGAATTAACGAGGATGGGGGCAGATGGAGGTCTGTCCCTATTTTTTAAGAAAGACTAAGAGATATAAATGGCTAAAGAAACCAATAAAGAAAACAAGTCGAGAGGGCAAGGCAATGCGACTCCGATCGCAGATTTTTTGCTGAAAAATGCCGAGGACGGATATGTGTCCTTTCATATGCCCGGCCACAAGGGCTCGCGAATCTATCACGAGTTCGGATATGATGCCTTTCTCGACAATATGATGGATTGCGACGTTACCGAGATCATAGGCGCGGACAATCTGTTCAAAGCCGAGGGCATAATCGGCGAGGTGGCAAAGCGCTATGCAGAGCTTTACGAGGCTCGCGATTCTTACCTGCTTGTCAACGGCACAAGCGGAGGGCTCATCGCGGCAATCCTTTCAGCCGTGCCCCGCGGCGGCAGGATAATCATGGCGAGGAACTCGCACAAATCCATATTCAATGCGCTTCGTCTCGGCGGCATCCGTCCGGTTTACGCTTATCCCGAAATGATAGAGGAATACGGCATCACCGGCGAGGTCAAGGCGGACGAGATAGAGAGACTGATAAAGGAATATCCCGACGCTTCGGCGGTAATCCTGCCGAGCCCGAATTATTATGGCATCTGCTCCGACATTGAGGCAATAGCAAAGGTTGTGCATGATGCGGGAAAGGTGCTGATTGTGGACCAGGCCCACGGAGCACATTTAAAGTTCTTTGACGGTATATGGGACGAAATGCCGAAAGGCGCCGAGACTTGTGGCGCGGATATAGTCGTAAACAGCACTCACAAAACGCTGGCTTCGTTCACGCAGTCGGCGGTGCTCAATGTCTGCTCGGACCGAGTGTCAAAACTCGTGCTTGAAGACAGACTCCAGATGATAGAAAGCTCCAGCCCGTCGTATCTACTCATGGCGAGCCTCGATATCAATGCGGCAATCCTTTCGGAGCACGGAACAGAGCTTGCGAAGAGATGGCGGGAGAACTTGGAATACGCGCTGCAGCGTCTATCGTCAATAGACAATCTGAAGGTCATGAAGACGCAGCGGCTCGACATGACAAAGCTAAATCTCGATATGAGCGAGCTCGGTCTTGACGGCGGACAGCTCGAGGAAGAGCTCCTCGCGCGTGGCGTCAGAGTGGAGCTTACCACAGGAAACATTTTGATGTGCATGACCGGAATCGGCGGTGCCCGCTCCGACTACGAGCGGCTCGCGGACGCACTGGAGGATATCTCGAAAGAGAGGAAAGCTTGCAGTGGCGGAAAGTCGGTCGGCTCACGGGGCGCCGGAGAGAACTCTGCCGCAGGGGTTGAAAATAGCGACGGCGTGTCTATCGTTAATAGGCGATACGACGGTAATATGCTTTCCTATCGCAGCCTCGAGCTTTGCGATATCCCTGCCGAATCCGAGGTAATCAAGCTCAAGGACGCGGCGGGCAAAATCTGTGCCGCTTCCATCATCCCATACCCACCGGGCATCCCAATCGCTTGCCCGGGCGAGCGCCTCACCGGCGAGATAATCGCTTACATCGAGGGGCTTATCGCCCGCGGCGAAAAGGTTATCGGCGTCACCGCCGGCGAAATTCTGGTCGGATCATGAACTGAGTTGGTATAAATCAAAAATATAGCGGTTAATACCAATAAAAGTCGACGGATATGTTTTTCTTGTTGGTTTTTTTATGAAAATCGATAAAAAAACCAATGCAAAGGGAAAAATCCAAGGTTTTGGAACCGAATTAACGCTGAAAAGCTGAAAAAATCAACGGATTTGTTGGTATTTTTACGGGGATTCAGTGATAGTACCAACATAACGAAAAAATCCTGGGAAATATTAGGAAAGAACGAGAAATGGCGAAGACGATTTTGTGCTATGGCGACTCAAATACATATGGATACGTACCCGAGACGGGGATGCGATACCCGCGGGACGTGCGGTATCCCGGTAGGCTACAGCTCCTGCTCGGCGACGACTATGAAATTGTGGAAGAGGGATGCAACGGCCGCACCACTGTTTACGATGACCCCATCGACGGATGGAAGAACGGGCTGGATTATCTAAAGCCTTGCATCCATTCTCATAAGCCAATCGATGCAGTGATTATGATGCTCGGAAGTAATGACCTAAAGACTACGTTCCATTTAAAGGCAGAGGACATTGCAGAGAGTGCGGGCAAGCTAGTTGATGTCATAAAAGAGTTCACTCTTGAGAAGCAGGGCTTCGTGCCAAAGATAGTTCTCGTTTCACCTCCGCACATCGGTGAAAACATCGCAAGCTCACCGTTCTACGGAGCATTTTCGGAAGAGGCAATTTTCGAGTCCCATAGGTTTGCGGAGTGCTATGCCGCGGTGGCAAAGGAACGCGGCTGCATCTTTTTCGATGCGGCAAAGTATGTGGAACCGTCGCACTTTGATTCTCTTCATCTCACCCCTGATGCTCACATAACCCTCGCCGACGAACTGGCAAAGGTCATAAAGGTAGCAAAATAAAATAATAACCCCCCGGGGAGTTTCTCAAGCCTTTCCTTTTTTGCTACACTTGATTTTGCGTGGTGTAAATTGCGCGCACAGAAAATCAAGAAGATAAAATACAGAAAGGGAAGGCTATTATAATGAAAAAGATTCTTTCTATTTTA
>JAEEGL017296957.1_pt1 | contig 12852 bp, 11 predicted proteins | sample 9134231 | NCBI WGS metagenome assembly JAEEGL01 (sample SAMN16246548, study PRJNA631951) | gut metagenome | biome: gut microbiome; feature: rumen; material: fiber-attached | host: Bos | place: Iran: Karaj | collected 2018-10
ATTTGTTTCAGTACTCATGGAATATGATGCCAAACAGCACAGCCCATTACTTATATCGTCATAAAAGAAAGGAGCCAGAAGGTGACATTTTCATAAAATAATTTCGCCCAAAAAAGGTGACATAATTAAAAGTTATTGACACCCTTATGTTAAAAAATGTTGTTATTACGTGATAATGTCGTAGTAGGTTGTCATAAGATAACTATTATTGCCTACTAAAAAGTTTTCGTCCGACGTTGTTTTTTTAAAAAATTCGTATACTCGTTTTTTAATCCAACTCATAGTCTAGCTGTTTTTAGCTGCTAAGAAAAAGTTATGTTTATGTTATAATTGTAATAATGTTGGAGAATGAGATGAATGACGATGCAAAACCTATAAAAACTAATGAAAACAAACAAAAAAAGACCGACACTAGGCCACTGGCAATACTTGTAGTAGGAATAGCTAACGCGATAGGCGGGTTGGTATGTATAATTGTAGCTATGCTGTATTCACCCCCAGAACACACACCAATAGAATATCCTACAATACCTAGTTACACGCCCGTTAATAATAATTATAGTAGTTTGACTGGCGAGATTTTGCCAGAAAATGTAGAGAAAAACTCCCCTACTTTTTGCATTCAGACTCCCAATGGCACCGACGGAGCAAGACCACAAGCGGGGCTGACTGAGGCTGGCGTGATATTCGAAGCGATTGCCGAAGCCGGCATCACACGTTTCGCCGCGATTTATCAGCAGCCCAGCTCGGCAGTAATCGGGCCAATCAGGTCATTACGTCTATACTATCTGGACTGGGATACACCATTTGATTGCACAATCGTCCACGCTGGTGGAGCAGACGATGCATTAATGGCAGTTGCGAGCGGTGGCTACAAGGATCTCTCTGAAAATTATAGTTATATGTATCGTGGCACTTACCAAAAGCGACTCTGGAACAATCTATTCACATCCTCATCGGCGCTACGCAGTTTTACTGATAGCCACGGCTATTATAGTTCCGATATTCATAGTTTCGCAAGAATGACACCAGAGGAGTCGAACAAGGACCGCGTAGATAGTTTGGTGAAGACTAGGCTAGACATTACAAGCCCAACTAGCGACAATACCTCAGAACTTAGTCCCGACGTTATGAATGTCAATTTGCGTTTTGGCGGAGTGCCGACTTTTAATGTAAATTATACTTACGATTTGGAAAACAATCGTTACCTTAGGAAGTATGAAAATGGCGTCCCACACGAGGTATATAAGTGTCCGGCTGAAGATTTAAGTGGCAAAAATCCCGAGGACATCTGTGAACTCATACAAATGGCTCCAAGCGTGGTGATTGCTATGGTAGTAAATGAACGAAGAGCGGCAGATAATTACCACGAGGTCATTACAACGACCGGCTCTGGCAAGGCTTATATCTTCCAAAATGGCAAAGCGATTAGTGGGACCTGGAGTAAAACAACCAGAAATGACCAAATAGAGTTTTTAGACGAAGAAGGGAAGCAGGTCAAGTTAGCGCCAGGTCAAACATTTATTTCGGCAATTCCGAGCTACGGAAGTATTGAATATTAAAAAAAGTGTGCTATAATGAAGTTACAAGTTACGGACCTAACCCCCCTTAGGTCCGTACTTGTTATGTGAGGTCTCGTCGTCTAGCGGTCCAGGACTCCTGGTTCTCATCCAGGCAATCGCGGGTTCGAATCCCGCCGAGATCACCAATGATATAAAAATAAGCCCAAAGGGCTTCTTTTTATATCATTTCGTAATATCGAGGCGGGATGAGAGCCCGTAGGGTTCGCTCGTGGTAGGAGCCGAGCGAATATCCAAAGCTTGCTTTGGATATTTTGAGGCGACGCCCCACGAATTGATTTGTGCGCCAGCGCAAATCAAAATCCCGCCGAGATCACCAAGATACAAAAGGAAGCCACTTGTGGCTTGTTTTTTTATCTTTGACAAAGGCCCAGAATCAATGTCCCGCTGAAATTCTTCCATTAAAAAGAGAGCGCTTCTGCGCTCCCTTTGGAGACCACCTCCCTTTCTTATCCCTGACGATGAGAATGCTGCGTGCCCAACTTTGTGATTGTCACTGGCTTGAAACCGTAGCCAGCACTCTTCAGCGTGTTCCGAATGCCTCCCGGATACGCTACAAAGTCCGCACCCCCTTCTACCTTGTATCTACCACCCTTGGCTTTTTCGATGGTGATCCAGGCGAGCTCTGAGGCGGGTTCGACATAAAGCAGGACTTTTTTATCCGAGCTTATCATCGGGCGATGTGATTCTTCCGCAATGTATACCACATTGCTAAGATACATCACGAAGTCCTTGAGCTCTTCGCGGGTCTTGAACTTCCGGACTCTCTGATGAGCCCTCAAGAGGATTTCTCTGAACCTGTCAAGATCTTCCTCCTTGACGTCTACTTCATCCATGAAATTATCCATGAACGGCTCCAAGGCGTCATATTCTCTCTGATTCAGGATACCCCAGAGCGCCCAGTAGACGTTCAGCAGGCGCTCCTTGTATTCCTTGACCTCTTCCTCTGTGAGATTGACGGTTGTCCCTATCTTTGAGTCGTGTATTTTCTCGAAGTATTTGGGATTTTTGCCGACCAGACTGTTCCCCAACCTGTCAACGGGTCCAACCGCCTTCAGGAAGGCGTTTGCTGCATCTTCGAAGGAAGATTCATCCTTCGAAAAATACAGCGTATAATTTGGAGCAACAACAGCCATTTTATTCATATCAATGGCCTCCTTTTAATAATACTCCCAACACTAGCTAGCATTGAGGCGATATAATTATAGCACAGAATACGATTTTTGTCAATCCACCTGTACTGGTTCAAGACATTTGAGATTTTTCAGATCTCCTCTTGTATTAAAGTATAGCACATATTCATTTGGCGTCATGTAGTCTATAGATTGATGTGGACGTTCGTCGCTATACCGATCTACATATTTTTGCAGTTCTTTATTAGCTTCGTCTCTATCTTCCTTTAACAAGGTCCAGACAATGGGGGACAGAATGGCGGGTGGAGACAATGGTGGTTGATTAAAACTACCAAATTTGGTCATGGAGTCACGAGCAAAAAGCGAGACGATAAGTCCGCCACTAAGCGGAACAGCGATGGCGAGTGAGATACGCCAGGTTTTGCCCCAGGTTGATATCTTTGCGGATTTGGTTTTATTTATGTTTGGCTTTTTGTCTTCCTGTTTAGCTAGTTTCTATCATATCATTGCTATAATATATATATGGAGCGGATTTGTGAATATAAAGAGCTTAGGGGAGCTTTAGCGAGTTTAGCGGATGACGAGTATAGGGAGTTCTCTATGAAAGGAATCCCAAGCGAGAGGCCGTTTATTGGTGTAAGAATTCCTTTAATTCGAGAGATCGTAACCAAGGTGTCAAGCGAGAAGATTGCTAAATTCTTAGCAGTGGAGCCGGTAGCGATTGAAGAGGTACTAGCAAGAGGGATGCTGGTCTGCCGACTGCCATATGATGAAATTGTAGCTTCGCGCGACGAGCTTAAAGGCGCATCGTGGTTTGACTCGCAGATTGATTATATTGATAATTGGTGCACTTGTGATGTTTTCTGCTCTGGAGTGTGTAGGAAAATCGGCAAATATCGGAAGGAGTTTTTGGAGTCAAAAGTAGAAGGGCTACTTGAGACTAATAATGAGTTCGCAGTGCGGGTGGGGCTGGTATTATTAAAATGTGGATACGTAAGCGAGGATTACCTTGCGGTGATTTTTGATTGTGTGGAAAGAATAGTTGGTCGAGAGGAATACTATATACGCATGGCGATAGCATGGCTAGTTGCAGAGTGCTTTATTAAATATCCAGAGGCGACTTTAGCATATATGAAGGCGTCGAAGCTTCCGAAGTGGACGTTCAACAAAACGATTTCGAAGATTTGTGATTCGTATCGGGTAGATGAAGAGACGAAAAAGATGCTAAAGAAGTTAAGAAGATAAAACCGCTCCGCAATTGGACCTAGGACTTCTCTTCTATCAACCCTGCGATGCAACTAGCCATATCTTCTGGCTTATAAGTTGGCGAGAAGCGCGCTACGACCTCACCTTGACGATTCACTAGGAATTTCGTGAAGTTCCACTTAATAAAACCAGATTCTATTTTGACGCCGGGAAGCTTTTCGATCGCTTTCATGGCAACCTTGTTTTTCATCCCCTCGATAGTATCTTCAGCGATTTGGGACTTCAAGAACTTAAAGAGTGGATCCGCTTTATCTCCGTTAACCTCAATCTTGGCAAACTGATCAAAAGTCGTCTGATATTTCAACACACAAAAATTGTGAATCTCTTCATTACTACCAGGGGCTTGGTGGCCAAATTGGTCACAAGGGAAATCTAAAATTTCTAAGCCTTGATCATGATACCTTCGATATAGTTCTTCCAGTCCCTCGTATTGCGGCGTAAAACCGCAGCCGGTTGCCGTATTAACAATAAGCAACACCTTGCCCCTCAAGTCCTTTAACGAGAAATCCTTCCCATTGCGAGTTTTAACTTGATAATCATAGATTGTCATCTAATTCCTTTCTTTTATATTATATTAATCACTAGTATCAATATCTAGAGTAATATCAAGAACATATTCTGGATAATTCTTTCGTATCTCATCATAAATAGCTTGGTAAATTTTGGCGCTATCGCCTGCAGTAAAATCGATAATAATGTCAAGATTAATAGCTTTTTCGGCCTCATCTACATGAAACCCATGCATTTCAAGAGCCTCTGGGTGCGAAAAAACAATGTCATGAACATGCTCTTGCATGTTCATGATGTCCTTATTTTTAGTATTGACGGAATACACCCCGATTGTATGAAGAACAACTCCGTACCTTTTCATGACACGCTTAGTAATTCGACGAGAAATCTTATCAACTTCTGCTACAGACAAGTCATCAGCGACCTCGATATGTATTGAGCCTAAATATTTGTCTGGACCATAATCGTTTAATATCAAGTCAAAGGCGCCTTTTACAGCCGGCTCCTTCAGAATTTCTTGCTTGATCTTCTTCGCAAGGCTACTCTCTATTCTGGTTCCCAACATGTCATCGACGGATGCTCTAATAAGCTCGATTCCAGTTTTGATAATGTAAAGGGAAACTAGTACACCGATATATGCTTCCAGATTAATCTGAAAGATCATATATAGAATAGTAGCTATAAGTACAGAAGTTGAAAGGATTGCGTCGTTTACGGCGTCAAGGCCACTAGCTACTAAAGAATCGGAATTAACAGCGCGACCTTTTCTTTTGACGTAAAAGCCTAGCGCAAGCTTAATGATAATACCGACTAATAGAATAATTAGGGTTAATGGCTGATAGTTCGGGGTGTCTGGCTGAATGATTTTTTTGGTAGACTCTACTAGGGCCGTGATGCCAGCATAGAGCACTATACCGGAAACGATGAGTGCCGTAATGTATTCTATGCGACCGTACCCATACGGATGGTTGCGGTCGGGGGCTTTATTGGCCAATTTCGTACCAATAATAGTAACAATACTAGACAAGGCATCGCTAAGATTATTGACAGCATCAGAGATAATCGCGATCGAGTTTGAGAGTATCCCTATAGCTGCCTTGAGTCCGGCTAATACAATATTGGCCGCAATTCCTATAATACTGGTTTGAATAACGATCTTTTCTCTCGTAGTTTTCATATGATTATAGTGCATATTATATCATAACTCTAAAATCATCATGACACCGAGTCAATAACATTACCTTTTTTATAACAGTTATGCTTAATTAAATAAAAAAACGAAAACGCTTATGCTGTAGCTGGGGGTTGCAGAATGGGGTACCGCGTGATTAAAATCCTTTAATCTAAACAGGAGAACACATATGGCATCAAAAATAAAAGGTAAAGAACGGCGACTCAATATAAGAAAAACGCGTTATGCGAAGTTACGGCTTGCATTATCCGCATTAATACTATCTGTCAGCGTAATATCGATTTATAGTAGTCCCTCCGGTCAGCAAGTACAAGCCACTGGTTGCCCAGATTTAAAAATCCTTTTCGCGCGGGGCTCGGGCGGAGAAAGATATACGAGTGGAGATTATTTAGCATTTAAAGAGGCTATGGAAGAGAAACTAGTGACTACAGATTTGACTTATGAGTTCGATGACCTAGACTACCCAGCCGTCAGCATCGATGTAGGAGATGGGCACTTAGGAACGCTACTAGGGGCCTATTTCGGCGGCGGCGAGGCATACGAGTTTGGCGATAGTGTACATCAGGGAACTAAACAGCTTCTAAAAGCCATTGACAGTGACATCTGTAAAAGCACAAAGTATATCCTTGCAGGGTATTCGCAGGGCGCAATAGTAATACTGGATGCTTTAGACCGAATTGCTCCAGAAAAGATCGTTTATGCTGCAACTTTTGGTGATCCAAAGATTTACCTACCAGAAGGTGCGGGGCCAGTTCCGCCGGCCTGCGGAGGCAAAAACTTGTCTGAATACCGCATCTATGTGCCAGATTGTCGTGCGTCTAATGGTATCTTAGGGGCACGAAACCCCTACATCGTAAACGGATATGCGGGAAAGATTGGAACTTGGTGCAACCGTTATGATATTTTATGTAGCTCATATTTAAGCGTCGATAGTCATACTAACTATGCGAGTGATGGGTTATACGAGGACGCCTCGAGGTTCATTATGAGTAAAATCGGTACGAGCTTCGGGATATCTAATCAATATACTTCACCACATGATACCGCGATACTGATTGATTCGACCGGTTCAATGAATAGTTTGCTAAATAAGTATAAGGACGAAGCTATGCGATTAGCGGAGAAAACGCTCGAGAGTGGTGGACGTGTAGCACTATATGATTATAGAGATCTGAAGGAAGGATATACCCCAGTAGAAAGGTGTAACTTCGAAACTTGTACTTTAGAATCATTTCGGGCTGGGCTAGACGAAATTAGTCCATACGGCGGCGGAGATGCACCAGAGTCGCTATTATCTGCTTCATTTCAGGTCATGAAGCAATTAGATTGGAGTTTTGGTTCAACTAAATCATTAGTAGTTTTAACAGACGACACCTATCACGAGCCAGATTTAGACGGAACGACCTTCTATGACGTCCAGAAACTTAGTAAACAAATCGACCCGGTCAACTTCTATATCATTACACCCAAAGTTGAGGCCTACCAAACCTTAGCGGAAGCGACAGGTGGCGCCGTGGCTTCATCGATGGATGATCTAGGCTTACTAACCGATTCAATCCTTGAACGCTTTGACAGCTTACCTCGAGTGGAGGAGGAGTTTGAAGACGAACATTATGAAAACAATATTCCGGTGGTAAATATCGATCATGTCGAGGAGATCTCGGATGAAAGTGTCAAAATCTCTTTTACAAATAGCGGAGAGGCGGTGGTTGTAATCCTGAATGACGGAATAATCGGAACGACTTACGAAAAAGAAGTCACAATAACTGGGCTAAAGACGGAACTAGATAACCAGATTACACTGGTGCCACTATCGACAACAAGAAGAGGGGTTGGTGCAACTATAGAAAAACCCCACAGCAGAACGTTGGATGAGTCAGAGCATGATAATAATACCGCTTCTATAGAAGGCACTAAGCCTAGTAGCGCGTGTGAAGAGATAGTGATTCCTAAAGCCCCAAATACGGGCAAAAAGTAGGCCGCTAGGCGAGACAGTCGCCAGGCAAGGTGGTTCTAGGCAGGACAGTCACTGGGTGGGATGGTTACTAGGCAGGGCGGTCCTTTACAGTAATTCTATTTATGTTATAATAATAGTATGAAAAGACTTCCAATTGTAGCACTAATTGGCCAGACAAATGCCGGGAAATCGAGCATTTTGAACCGCATGGCTCATAAGAATATTGCTATCGTGGCACGCGAAGAAGGCACGACGCGTGACAATGTCGTGACGACGATTGACGACAGTTTTATTTTGATTGATACAGCTGGTTTAAAGGGTCCTTCTGACGATTTCGAAGCTTCTATTCAAGATCAGATTGCGGACGCGATTGATTCTGCTGATGTGATATTGGTAACATTGGACTCCTCCAAGTATTTTGATTATCGCGATGCAAAGATTGCTAAGGATGCACTGCGTTCTGGTAAGCCTACGATTCTTGTTCTTAATAAATGCGATTTAGCCGAGTCGCTCCCAATTGAAGAATTTCGCGCATTAGGGATTGCACCAGAGCGGACTTACTATGTTTCAGCTACGACCGGTCAGGGCGTCGCTAAGCTCAAGGAGGGCCTGGAATCAAATCTTTCGGCTACCGGCATCGCTTCAGCTCGTCATTCTGAGAAAAGCACACCTTCATCTTTAGCTGCAACTTCCGGACACCCATCCAAGAACACCCCCCACACCCCTCTCAAACTAGCATTGATTGGTCGACCAAACGTAGGAAAGTCTTCATTATTTAATGCACTAGGAAAAAAGCAGCAGGCAATCGTAAGCTCCAGACAAGGAACCACACGTGACGTAAACCGGGTTTTGGTGAAATATAAGGGGCGTGAGATTGAGATTTTGGACACGGCAGGTCTCAGAAAGCCTGGCAAGCGCGAAGTAGGAATTGAGAAATTTAGCGCGATTCGGACTTTGGCTGCGATCGAAGAGGCAGACATTTGTTGTCTTCTGGTGGATTCTACGGAACCCCATAGTAAACTGGATCAATCTCTGGCGGGTCAAATCGTAGAAGCCGGTAAAGGGATTATTATGGTGGTGACGAAATCTGATTTGCTCGATAATGCGGAGCCGACTAACTATTTTGGCGAGGAGAATGTGGGGAATCGCACTGCGGCGGATTTTTTGATCGATGCGCTAGAAAAGGACTTTGATTTCTTACCTTATGCACCGGTTATTTTGACTTCATCCGAAACCGGTAGCAACGTGACGCAGCTATTCGAACTAGCCTTGCAGATAGACGAGGCAAGACATACGGAGATAAAGACTTCGGAGTTGAATAAGATTCTAAGCGAAGCCATCGTGGCTCACACTCCTGCTGGTCTTAAAAACACCAAGCCGAAGCCAAAATACATAGTCCAGACCGACACCTGTCCGCCTTGGTTTGTGGTACACGGCCACGATTTAGGGCTACTGCATTGGTCCTGGAAGCGCTTCTTGGAACGTAAAATCCGAGAGAAATATCCCTTCGTCGGTACGCCGATTATGATTTCGTATCGTAACAGCAAAGATAGCGCCGACACATAATTAGCTAACTACTAATTCTTCGCCAAACCAATACCCCCCCAAGTCCTCCAAAGGCCGTAGGTTTAGTTCTTGCAATCTTGAATGATTCAAAAATCGAGGCACAGTTAAAATTTACGCAGGCCATGCAACTTGGCTTAGTATGTCGGGGGCTCCCTTTTTATTTCGCCAGAATGTGTTATAATAGGAGCGTGGATGGTAGTCCATTTTTTGTTGTCGTTGACTGCTCTTTAGTAGAAAGGGGGGACGTTATGGGAAAAGGCGCTAAACCAGATATACTCGTCCTTGACACTTCCTTCGTCATGGAGTATCCCGAGTCAGTCTTAGGAAGGAGACTTCCTAGCTTATCGTTGGGGCTCGAAGGCTCAATTGTTGTAATCCCGGCAGTAGTAATTTCCGAACTTTGTTGGAACGAACGTAAGAAGGGCCCTAAAAGGGACATAGCGAAAATGGTACTTTCGGTTCTTCGCGAAGGATTCGGGGGGTTAAAAAGTACGGGGCTTTTAGAGGCGACAGCCCCGATTGGCTCGAGGAGCATAATCTATTCACTAGTAAGGCCTCCAAAGGGATTTTTTAAATCTATGCCCGAAAAACTCGCCAATAACGATGATTTCGTGATCGCAACAGCTTTGTACTGCGCGCTAGAAAGCCGTTGCCAGGGAACTAAAACCTATAGAGACTTCAACTTCAAGGAAGCTGAGGTAATGCTCGTCACTGGCGACCGTGACATGGTTAAAAAGGCCAGAAAATGGCGCTTACCAGTTACCCATATTAAACCTAGGCCAGCAAGGCCGAAACAAGAGGCGAAGAAAGAAAAAACCATACGTTATAGACGTCATCGGAAACGCAAAGAAAACAAATGACTTCAGGGCTACCATACACACTAGCTCCGCCGATTATCGACGGAGCTTTTTCTTATACTTCATGTACGTGTTTAAAAAATACCTATTGTTGCCGTGGTCTAGCTGCAGACTACCATTGACTGATTCTGCTATAATTATTCCATGAGACTGGTCGTAGGATTAGGGAACCCCGGCAACCGATATCTGTGGACGCGCCACAATATCGGGTTTTTGGCGCTAGATTATTATTTTAAGCGTAACCATGCTACTTGGAGGGAGAAACCGTTTCTGGGGGCAATTAGGGGGCAAATAGGTGATGTTTTGTTCATCAAGTCCCAGAATTACTACAATGAGACTGGCGGGGTAGTGGCGAATTATATGCGGCATTTCAAGATACCCGCCTCTGATATACTGGTAATTTGCGATAATTTTGACCTGGAATTTGGTAAGGTACGCTACAGGGACGCAGGCTCCGCAGGGGGGAATAACGGACTAAAATCCATAGATTTAACCCTGGGGACTTCCAATTATGCGCGTATCAGAATAGGAACGAAAAACGACGAATTGAGACAAAAACTAGGAGATGTGGAGTTTGTGCTGTCTAGGTTTGCGCCGGAGGAAAAGAAAAGATTGCCAGGGGTACTAGAAGAAGTTTTGAAAAAGATTAATAAAGAAATGGAAGTCTAGTATAATTGCTGTATATCATCAGTGAGATACCTGCTCCCCTGACCAGTAATGATTAGACTATTGTTTGAAATGTAATCTTACTAATGAATTAATGGCGCTCAAATAGTCTACTACCAGTATATGTTCTACCTCATTTCACTCGTCAAAACGCTTTTCGTCTGTCACATTAGGCTCCAGCGGTTACAGCCGAGGGAACGAATGCGAGATTTTATTTCAAGGAGAGTAATCGATTCATTAAATACCTCTGGTGGGAGTAGGGAATGATTCATAATTTCCTCACCAGAACGACAACCCGAAGCGAGAGCTTGGAGGATTTTGGTCTCTACATCTGTATCGCCAATTAAACTCTGCTGGCGTAATTTTCTTTGCTTTTTAAGATAATCTTCGGGGAAAAGCTCTTTCAAAACGTCATCTGGTTCGGTATACGGTATCGCCCCTTGCGAGATTAACTTGTTACACCCTTGAGAATAAGGGTTAGTAATGTTGCCTGGCACCGCAAAAACGGTTTTGCCTTGATTAATAGCATGAGTGGCAGTATTAAGAGAGCCGGAACGCTCGGCCGCCTCTACCACCACCACGATATCAGACAGCCCAGATATTATCCGGTTGCGCTCTAGGAAACTAGTCTTAAGAAAAGGCTTTGCACCCGGAGCATATTCTGAGATAATTGCGCCATTTTGAACAATAATCTTGCGCGCAACGGGCACATGAGATCTAGGATAGATTCGATCGATTGCGGTGCCAAGTATCGCTACAGTGACCCCACCAGCGTCCAGGCAACCGCGGTGGGCAATAGTATCAATACCGTGCGCCAGTCCTGACACTACCACTACGCCACGGCTAGCCAACTCATACGCGAGTCGATAAGCGACTTCTTCACCATACTTAGTATTATGCCGAGACCCCACGATCGCAACCGTCTTAGGCCGTTTATGTTCGCCTAATTTTGACACATTATTTGGCATTTTTCCATAGAAATACAATGTTTTAGGCGTAAGCGCAATAGCTCCCAACACCTCTGTAAAACTGCACTCTTGGGGTGATATTTGATTGATTTTTACAAAAAAGTCTGTAAAAAGTGTTGACATATTTTCTCCTGTGTGATATAATAAGACCAGTTAGAGCACAAAAAGCTCTACACTGCACCTAAATAAATTATAATTTCAGCTATACTACTTGTAGTTTAGCAGAAATTGCGAGCTTTTGAAACCCTTTCGGGCTTTTGAATTTCTTCATGGTTCTAAAGTTTATAAGTATTACCTCCACTTAAGAAAGGACTCTTTCGAAGGCTTAGCAATCCCTCTAACCGGCGGGCCCCAATTTGTGTGAGGTGGGTTACGCTTCCGGGGTTCTCCCGGTATAGAAAGAGAAGCGTTAGAGGGCCAAAATAGCCTCATTTTAGGTGATGCCCACCCTATCCTAAAATGGGGCTTTTTTGTTCTTAAGATGGCAAAGAATCACTGCAACACTAACAATAGTTAATGCAATACAAATTTCTGAAAAATGGAATGCTTCGGTGAATAAAACGTTTGTGTTTTTTCATAATTCCATGTATAATAGGGTATATAAAAGGTCATACATAAAATAAAAGAAGGTTTATAAATGAAAATTCACACAAAAACCTTAATTGGTCTTAGTGTTATGGTGTTTGCTTGTAGCTTAGGCTGGGGCTGTGATGAAGTGCTCGCTTATGATATTTCATTAAATACTAGTGGGCCAATTAATATTAATGTGCGGGGTGATAACGGGAATGCGGTAGTAAGTAGTGATAGTATCTCTGTAACTACATCTTGTAGGTCTGGTTATAATTTTGTGATATCTTCTTCTGTGAATGATAACAATCTATACTTAGATGGGGATGAGACAAATAATGCTGCGGGAACTTACTTTGCACCAGTTGACGGTACTAGTACGCTAGCTAATACGGTTAATAGTTGGGGATACTATTATGATGCTACAAATACTCCTACTACGGCGAGTGTGTTCTCGGCTGTACCAACACTAGGGAATAGTGCAGTAATTAGAGCACCATTAGAAACACCAAGTGAGACTGACATTAGCGATAGTTTTAATATTTACTATGGTGTATCGGTATCTGATGCGATGAAGTCTGGAGTCTATA
>JAEEGL012072294.1_pt1 | contig 12851 bp, 12 predicted proteins | sample 9134231 | NCBI WGS metagenome assembly JAEEGL01 (sample SAMN16246548, study PRJNA631951) | gut metagenome | biome: gut microbiome; feature: rumen; material: fiber-attached | host: Bos | place: Iran: Karaj | collected 2018-10
TGACAGGATCATGATTGCTGTTATACCCGAACAGTTCGATCCCAAAGAACTCACGGAAAAAGAACAGCGACAGAAAGCCCGCGAGTTTGTTGACAGATTTGGTAACCCTGGAAAGACAACTTTCATAAACTTCTACGGGCTGCCTGTAATGACCCGCGCATATGCGGAGGAACTCTATGAATATTCCCGCAAAAAGTTTTCGGGTTCCTTATGAACGGATATACAGGAGTACTAATACATGCTTACTCTTCTAACTGCTCCAAGAGATAAATGGTGTGCAAAGGCGAAGACTTTTCTTGAATCGAATGATATAGCTTATAAGGAACGTGATATCATCGATGATCATCCGTCTGCCGATGAACTCATGAAATGGTCTGAGATGAGCGGTCTGTCTGCCTTTACATTTCTTCACAGCGGCGGTTTTCTTCTCGGCGGTTTTGCAGTCGCTGAGAGGCTAGCTATGATGAACGAATCTACAAGGTTTTCATACCTGGCTGCAACAGGCAAGATTATCAAACGGCCGATACTCGTTGGAGAGAGTTTCCTGCTAGTTGGCTACGATGAAAGCACCTGGAGAAATAAAATAGGAATAATGAAGAAAGAGCAGTGACTCAAAGTCACTGCTCAGTTTCAGACTATGACGAAAACAAATGCTATGCGGTTGCTTGAGGCAGCCTCAATACCGTTCAGAGTCACAGAATACGAGTATGACGAGAACGATCTGTCCGGCCTGCACGCTGCTCATGAGATCGGCATGCCGCCTGAGCAGGTGTTTAAAACACTAGTTACACGCGGTGACAGATCAGGAGTTACCGTCTTCTGTATTCCTGTTGACAGTGAGCTTGATCTCAGACGCGCGGCTTCAGTCTCCGGCAACAAAAAGGTTGAGATGCTGCATGTCAAAGACCTGTTCAGTGTGACAGGATATCTGCGCGGCGGCTGTTCGCCTGTCGGAATGAAGAAGCGGTACAAAGTTTTTTTAGATGAGACAGTGATACTTTTTGATGAGATAGCAATAAGTGCCGGTATTCGCGGTCAGCAGATCATTATCGAACCGGATCGACTGTGCTCTTATCTAGACGCGTCAACCGCTGATCTGACATCTGAATAAACAAAATGCTCCGGTCTTTATGGATCGGAGCATTTGTTTTTTAAACTTTATCAGTCATAAAGGAATACAGGTTTTTCAGCGTAAGGCTGATCTACATGTACAGGTTTTGCAGAAGCCTGACTGATTATCTCATCGAACTCAGCCTGCTGTTCAGGGGTGAATTTTGTAACATCAGGTCGATGAAGTATACGCAGACGTCCGTCAAATTCTTTTTCAAGAGCCGGCATATCGTTGCATTCAGCCTGACCCTCCCAGCATTTTAGACCCATCTCTACCATATCGGGTATCAGAGTTGAGATAGCACCGCAGGAATGCTGGGACAGAAATACACCGCGTTCAGCCGCAGCATCGTATATACGTTTTGCATGCGGTGCAATTACTTCACGCCACATCTCAGGAGATAAAAACGTGCTCTTTGCAGTACCCCAGTCGTCGTGGAAGTTGATTATATCTGGTGCGCCATAGCGGCAGATACGGTCGATCATTTCAACTTTATAGTCACTGATAGCTGAGATCATGTCGCTGAATTCTTCTGGATTCGTCATCACATTGCAGAGACAATCCTCAAACGAAGTAAGACATGATGCCCGCTCAAATGGACCGACAAACATTGTAGCTATAACAACATCGTTATCTCTATCGATAGCTTCAGCCGAGCGCTTGAATGGATCCCAGTCGAGTTTATCGATGTTAGGGATACGGAGCTGATCTTCCCACTCTTCTATATCATCGATTATGGGATCCTGTCCATGCGTATAATGTGAAGCAGGAGCGGTGTCTGTCCAATGTACTCCGAACACATCATAGCCGGTACCACGCTGGGGGCGATCACATACCGGAGGAAAAATGTGTTCAAGATGCTTGACATTCTCCATTGTAAAGTTTAGGAAAACGGGCGGATGCTCACATTCTCTGAAATTGAGCCAATTGAGTAGATTTTCTTTATACGTCATAAATACCACCCCACTTTATTTTATTCAATGAAATTATAACATCATTAAGATGATATGTTAAACAAAAAAAGCTTATACATTTACAGCAATTGATTGTTAATCTCAGATTAGAGTATTGTTTAGGCTCCGAGATGAAGATCAAGTTCTTCAAGTGCAGTTGCAAGAGTTAGAATAAGCGGTTTACTGTCATCAGTACGATATGCACAGATTATCTCAGACCTGTACTCCTTACCGGGGGGCATGGGGAAGTATACAAATCTGGCGTCATAGGCCCCTTCGAAGACTCTTGTTAATGCAGAATATCCCTGACCCAAGTCAAGACGCATCTTTAGGGTACTGAAGTTATCTACATACTCTATATTACTGTATGCCATGGGAGGATCATCAGAACCGGCTGACATGGCGCCGGCATTCTTAAGGCGGAAAAATGTTTCATTTTTCAGATCATCGTTGGTAAGCACAGTTTTCTTAGCAAGTGGGTGAGAGGAGGATAGTACAATATAAAAAGGTTCTGATACTATCTGCTTAACGGATATGTCTTTCCACATGCGCCAGTTATTAGATGTAGTGATACAGAGATCGATCTCTCCGTCAAAGAGCTTTGACTGAAGTTCGTACATATCATACATATGGACACTAAACGTTACGTCTGTAGCGGTCGAACGAAGCTTATCCATAATCGGTCTGATTACACCGTCAGAAGAGAAAGATGAAAAGAATCCGACAGATATCTGTTGGTCACGAAGTGAATTGGCCTGCCGGATCTGCGCGATTGCTTCATCTATCTCAGCATTTATCACAGAGAACTTCTCATAACAGAGTTTTCCGACAGGAGTCAGTGCTACAGAACGTGTAGTACGCTCGAGAAGTTTAACGCCAAGTTCTTCTTCAAGCTGTGCTATCTGTTTTGTGATCGTCTGTTGTGACACATACATACGTTCCGCGGCTCGTGTAAAACTAAGAGTCTCTGCGACTGCTATGAAATAAGAGATCTTTTTATACTCCAAGTTAAAAGCCTCCAGTTAATTAGCGTAGAGTGACCGAACCATAGTGGAAAAGAGATAAAGTTAAAATGTAAAGCAGGATTCGATAAAAAGTGCAAGCCTGCTGTCAGTCTTATTGTTATACTGTATGACAGCCGTTTGTCTACCCCCGATTTCTCCATCCGGTTCCGGTGTTCTTTCAGTTGAGTTATTCGGACTATAGACTGACGCCCCAAGAAATGCCAACGCATTTGAAAAAGCAGGATTCATAGATATACAGTCAGCCTGATTTCCTGCGTTTTGTTCCGTAAAAACGATCTGTGCGTCTTCGCACGAATAGCAGATCTCATAACGCGGCGCGTCGTTTGCATGCCTTATCATATGATCTGTCATTATCATAGCTATATCTGCCTGAGCATCCCTGTCAAGTCCTGGTGTATTTAGGTATTCCTGGATCTCACGATACGGATCATACAGGGTTACAGATTCTATAAACAATTTGTGTTTTTTCCCTGTGTCAGCTTCATAAAACACGATTGGTTCATAGTTCTCAGAATCAGGTATCAGTTCAATGGGCATTTTAACAGGATGCAGTTTACACGAGTTTAAATTTTTGTCTTCTGCAGCACCGGAACGGTCGGCATATCTGTCTTCTGTCATATTTACACATCCGTTTCTTATTCTCCGCATTAATCGGTTTTATGCGGCTAACTAGGTTTATCATAACACAAGTATATTGAGAATTCCATAGATAATATGCTATAATGCTTATCCATGTGAGGCAATAAATATGACCTTTGAATTCAGGTCATGATGTAATATTTCCGGAGAATGAAATGACAGATATTACACTTTTCAACATAGTTAAAGCGTTCGAGGAAGGCAAGAATATCCTCGACGGTGTAACGTTCAGTGTCACAGAAGGGGAACACATCGGTCTCCTGGGCAGGAACGGTGCCGGAAAAACAACGCTTTTCAAAATAATATGCGGTGAGCTTGAAGAAGACTCAGGCAGTGTATCAATTGCGCCCGGAAAGAAACTCGGACTAATATCACAGATACCTGTATATCCGCCGGAGTTCACAACTGAAGACGTCCTCCGATCTGCATTTGACGAAGTGAAACGCATAGCAAATGAAATGCATCAGCTTGAGATTCAAATGGAAACCGATGATTCAGAAGAAACGCTGAGAAGATATGATCATCTCATACAGGAGTATGCTCGGCTCGGAGGCTATGACGCAGATCATGAAGTAAAACGTGTAGCAAACGGACTGAGTATTCCGGAAAGTCAGCTTTCTCAGCGTTTTGATACACTTTCCGGAGGGGAGAAGACCCGCGCCAATTTGGCCCGTCTCATACTTGAAAATACTGATATACTCCTGCTTGACGAACCGACTAACCATCTTGACATGAGCGCAGCTGAGTGGCTCGAAGACTATCTGACTCGTTTCAAAGGTACTGCAGTTATTATCTCTCACGACCGTTATTTTCTTGATAAAGTAGTGACGCGTACTATTGAGATACTTAACGGTAAAGCCGAATTTTACAGTGGTAATTACAGTTTTTACGCTGTTGAAAAGGAACGCAGATATCTTGAACAGCTCAAAAAATATGAAAAGGAACAGGCGGAGATAAAGCGTCTTCAGGCTGCTGCTGACAGACTATATCAGTGGGGTACCCAGAACGAAGACCTTATGCACCGCTCACAGGCTATCGAAAAGCGAATAGAGCGTATCAGACAGACAGGGAAGCCTCAGAAAGAAATCAAAGTCAATGCCAGGTTTGGTGAACGCAGTTTTCGCGGTGACGACGTGCTGACTATCAAGGGACTTTCTAAGTCTTTCGGTGCTAAAACACTGTTTTCAGACGTATCTCTTAACTTTGAACCCAGAGAAAGGATCGCGCTCATAGGCGATAACGGTGAAGGAAAATCAACATTACTAAAACTGATAATCGGTGAAGAGAATCCTGACAGAGGTTATATCCGTCTTGGACCTTCTGTAAAACTGGCGTATCTTCCTCAACATGTTTCCTTTCCTGACCCATATGCTACTGTGCTGGATACAGTAATAGCTGAATGCAGGTGCACAGCTCAAACAGCTCGAAACAGACTTGGTTCTTTCAGATTCAGCGGTGACGATGTTTTTAAGCGCGTTAGTGAACTTTCGGGAGGGGAGCAGAGCCGCCTCAGAATTTGCATCTTGATGAGCAAAGATATTAATCTTCTGATACTTGATGAACCTACTAACCATATGGATATCGATTCCCGCGAATGGATAGAAGAATCTGTAGAAGACTATGGTGAAGCGCTGTTATTCGTTTCACATGACCGGTACTTTATAAACAGATTCGCTACAAGAATATGGGAACTTGATTCAGGTACACTTACAGACTTCCGAGGCAACTTTGAAGCGTTCCGTGCTTCAAAAAACGAAAGCAGATCAAATGAAACAAAGTCAAACAGCGAATTGCAGCGAGTGAAGAAACAGAAACCGAAAAGACCACAATCAGCCGAAAGGACGATTGCAAAACTTGAACGCGAGATATCCCTTTGCGAGTCCAGGAAAGCCGATATCGAAAAACTTAAAGAACAGTATTCCAGCGATTATGAAAAACTCATGGAACTGGAATCATCTGAAGCAGAAATTAATACAGAACTAGACGCTTTATATGAAAAATGGGAAGAACTAATTGAAAATCAATAAAGAATCCGGACGGTATTTACCGTCCGGATTCTTGTTATTAAATAACTATATCACTTTGTGCCGAATATCCTGTCACCGGCGTCTCCAAGACCCGGAACAATATATCCGTGATCATTAAGCTTTTCATCAACTGCTGCTACGTAGATGTCTATATCAGAATGATCACTACGAACTTTTTCAATACCTTCAGGTGCGGATATGATGCACATAAGCTTGATCGTCTTGCAACCGTAGTTCTTAATGAACTGAATTGCTGCAGAAGCGCTGCCGCCGGTCGCAAGCATAGGATCAAGTACGATGACATCACGGTTAGCAATATCATTAGGCATTTTACAGTAATACTCAACTGGTTCAAGTGATTCAGGGTCACGATAAAGGCCAATATGTCCGACTTTAGCTGAAGGTATGAGTTCCAGAATACCGTCAACCATGCCAAGGCCAGCACGGAGTATGGGCACTACTGCTACTTTTTTGCCCTGAAGTCTGCGAACTTTGGCTGTAGAAATCGGAGTTTCGATCTCAACGACCTCCACTGGCATATCGCGCGTCGCCTCGTAGCACATTAGCGCCGCGATCTCGCAGATAATCTCACGAAATTCCTTAACGCTTGTGTTCTTGTCCCTGATAATTGAGAGTTTGTGCTGAATGAGCGGATGGTCAAGTACATGGAGCCCAGACATTGTATTATCCTCCTAAGATTGAAATATTACTTTTCAAGAGTTTTATTTGCTGCCTTCCAAACGTGCAAGCCTTTCACGTTCAGCTTGTGAGAGCCGCAAATAGTTCGGAACGATATCATCCGGAGAAATGAACCTTCCTGACGCGGAAGCAGCTTTGCACACTCCCCATGCATTTTGTAACCGGTTAAACTCCGGAGCAAGCATAACTTCCAAACCTTTATCTTTTAAGTAATTATAGCACAAGAGAGCACCATCACCAAGAATAAAATGCGGTCCTTCAGCTTTTTTTATCTCTTCAGCAAGATCGTCTAGAGCAATGGCACGGTCTTCAGTTATGCGGGTAATTTTTCCTTCTGCGATTTTAAAGCGCGCGTTATAAACCTGATTTCTTCGCGCATCCATGACCGGGCATACAGTTACGTTTTCTAATGGGCAGAGGAAAGCCATAGCTTCCAGCGTCGACACACCGCATAACGGCTTGCCTGAGCCCCAAGACAGTCCTTTTGCGGCTGCAAGACCTATACGTATACCTGTAAAAGAACCAGGTCCGACAGCTATCGCTATTCCATCTATATCGGACATTTTTAGATCAAGGTTTTTTAGAATATCCTGAGACATAGCAAGTAGCGTTCTGCTGTGCGTAAGTCCAGATGCCTGAAAATATTGTGCGATTACTATATCTCCATCGGACACAGCAACAGATGCTGCTTTAGCAGACGATTCTAACGACAATACTTTCATCTTAATCCTCCGGAAACTTGATCTCGATCTCGCGACTTGTATCATCAGTTTTGCGGATCAAAACTCTGATTGCTTCTTCAGGAATCGCTCCGCTTATGTTTTCGCTCCATTCAACGGCACATATTCCTCCGCGTTCAAGATAGTCATCCCATCCTATGTCAAACAACTCGTCAGCACCGTTGATCCGATACATATCGAAATGAAACAGGGGAACAGATCCCAGATATTCATTAACTATTGTAAACGTTGGACTTGAAACACGAACATCAAGACCCAGTCCGCACGCCAAACCACGTACAAATGCAGTTTTTCCAGCGCCAAGATCGCCGTATAGAGCGACCACAGAACCGGGTCTTAATAATGAAGCAAGTTCTCTTCCAGCATTTTCAGTTTCTTTTTCAGAACGAGTATGTAAGATCATTTTTAACCTCTGGATATTTTTCTAAATTATAACATCTGCGTTTTGAATTATAAAGAGCTAATTTCATGTTTACGTTGTGCACTTGAAGTGATATCATATCAATAAAGTCTAATGTGGAGGACTATCGTGAAAAAGGTCCTGAAAGTTGTCTTCGACTACTTTAAAAAATCAGATTCACTGCTCCTGTTTCTGAGCCTTGTATGTTCTGTATTCGGTATCATACTGATATCCAGCGCACTGCATAATTCTCCCAGCAGGACAGGTGTCATTATACAGATAATCGCGCTGATTCTCGGAATCGGCCTTTACGTATTGTTCTCACTTATAGATATCGATATAATTGCGGACAAATCCCTGATCCTGTTTATATTCAGCGTTGTGCTTATATCCACACTTTTTGTCTGGGGTGTAGCAGGAGAGAGCGGCAACAGAGCATGGCTCAGTTTCGGTCCTATAAGCGTACAGCCTGCCGAAATAGTAAAAATACCTTTTATAATCATCATCGCAAAAATGATGTCATATTTTAAAGAGGACGATGTACTCAGCAAACCGATTTCAGTATTTTCCTTGGTTGCTGTATTTGCTATAATTTTTATTCTTATTGTCATGTCGTCTGCCGATCTTGGTTCTGCTCTTGTATATCTGTTCGTTTTTGCTGCGATGCTGTTTCTCGGTGGGGTTAACCTTATCTGGTTCGGCATTGCCGCTGGACTAGCTGTTTTGGCTGCTCCTCTAATTTGGAACCATTTTCTCTCCGATCTTCAGAGAGACAGAATTCTTGCTCCTTACGATCCTTCAGTTGATCCGACAGGACTGGGGATAACTTGGCAGGCGAATCAGAGCAAGGCCGCTATATCTGCAGGCGGTTTCAGCGGTCAGGGCTTGTTTAACGGAGGGTTTACACAGGGAAGCGGAGTGCCGCAGCAGCACACTGACTTCATTTACTCGGTTGCCGGCGAAGAGTTCGGATTCATTGGCACTGTAGCCATATTCATACTTCTTCTCGCAATAATCATCAGATGCTTTTACGTAGGTGTGCGTTCAAATAATACGCTCAGTTATCTTGTATGTACCGGTATATCTGCCATGTTTCTGGCTCAAACACTAGAGAATATCGGAATGTGTATAGGTCTAACCCCTGTTATAGGGTTAACTCTTCCGTTTTTTAGCTACGGAGGTTCTTCAGTTATCGTAAATTTCGTCGCTATTGGTATCGTTTCAGGCGTGATGCTGCGTCCACGAACTCAGGGCTTCAGAAGAATATAAAGGACCTTATTTAATATTAAAATTCAGACAGGCGGATATCATCCGCCTGTCTTTTTAAAAAAAGGGTTTTTGAGTGTTTCAGCGTAATATATAAGTGTACAACCAATTGTATTGCGAGGTGGCTGCGGAATGCTTCCGCGTGAAAGATACGAAGCTGATGAGGTAGAACGGTTATCTGTTTTTGCAGCGTGCGCGTGCCGCTCACAGGGGAGGGTACGTCCGGAACCTCCCTGTGATATAAGAACTTGTTTCCAGCGGGATGCAGACAGAATAATTCACAGTAAGGCATTTCGTCGTCTCAAGCACAAAACACAGGTTTTCCTTCAGCCTGAAGGCGATCATTACAGGACCAGGCTCACGCATACTCTTGAGGTTTCACGCATAGCAAGAACTATTTCCCGTGCTCTCTCGCTTAATGAAGATTTGACTGAAGCGATCGCACTGGGGCATGATCTTGGGCATACGCCTTTCGGACATGCAGGCGAAAGGGCACTTTCTGCGATCATGGAAGCAGACGGAGGTTTCCGTCATTATGAACAGAGCCTGCGTGTTGTTGACCGACTAGAACGGGATGGTGCAGGTCTTAACCTGACAATTGAAGTGCGTGACGGTATCCTCCGCCATACTGTAGATCCACCTGCGGCTACTTTGGAGGGAAGAGTAGTCAAACTAGCTGATAAAGTAGCATATATCAATCATGATGCTGACGATGCCATTCGAGCCGGTATTCTTACTAATGATGACATCCCTCCAGAAATAACCTGCGCGCTTGGTGATACTTATGGAAAACGCATCGATACGATTATCAAAGATGCTGTCGCTGAGAGCGAAGGCAAAGACGACATCTCACTTAGTCCGACCATCTCGTTTGTTGTGGAAAGTTTCAACAGCTTTATGTTTGAATCAGTTTACACGAACGTAACTGCAAAACGAGAGGAATCAAAAGTATTCGATATCATAAAAGGCATCTTTGATTATTACATATCTCATGTTGAGAAACTGCCGGATGAATACAGGATCATAGCGTATGAGGATGGTCCCCGCCGTGCAGTTGCGGATTATATCTCTGGCATGACCGATAAATATGTGATGCGCGTTTACAGCGAACTCTTTATACCCGCCGTTTGGCAGGTCCTGTAGCGTATTGTTCAAGATTTTGAAAGGAGGCGATATGATTGGCGTTTTCAGATTCGTTTCTTGATGAGCTGATCTCCAGAAATGATATAGAAGACGTAGTATCCGGTTACGTACAGCTCACAAAACGAAGCGGAAGCAATCTGTTCGGTCTCTGTCCTTTTCACAGTGAAAAGACGCCTTCTTTTTCTGTAAGTCCTGACAAGCAAATCTACCACTGTTTCGGTTGCGGTAAAGGCGGCAGCGTAATTAACTTCATTATGGAGATTGAGAATCTTTCATTTCCTGACGCCGTTGCTTTTCTTGCTAAGCGAGCAGGCATGGAGCTGCCCGATGACGATACTCCTCAGGAGTTGAAAAATAAGAGAGCCCGCCTCCTGCAATTGAACCGTGACGCCGCGAGATTCTTCTATGATACGCTTTCGACTCCTTCCGGTGCGGAAGCTTCCGCATATATAAAGAAGCGTGGTATAAGCCGTCAGATGGCTGTAAAATTTGGCCTTGGCGCTGCTCCTGATTCCTGGAATTCGCTTTTGGATTCCATGTCTTCAAAAGGATACACGCATCAGGAGATGTTTGAAGCCGGCCTGATTCGAAAGAGCAGAAAAGGCAACGGGTTTTACGACTATTTCCGCAACCGGCTGATGTTCCCGGTCATAGATGTGCGTGGTAATGTGATCGGGTTTTCGGGACGCGCTCTCGGTGACAATGAGCCCAAATATCTAAACAGTCCGGATACACCTGTATTCAATAAAAGCAGATGTCTCTTTGCTCTTAATCTTGCTAAGAAATCAAAGCAGGGAATGCTGATCCTGTCTGAAGGCAATATCGACGTCGTTTCTCTTCATCAGGCGGGTTATGATTGCGCGGTTGCCTCTCTTGGAACCTCTCTGACACCGGATCAGGCGCGTTTAATGACAAGATATACCGAGCAGGTTGTAATCGCTTATGATGCTGATGCTGCAGGTGTCAAAGCTGCACAGCGTGCAATACCGCTGCTTGAGAAGACCGGTCTGAGTGTTAAGGTTCTATCTATACCCGGAGCCAAAGACCCCGACGAATTCATCAGAGCCAACGGAGCTGATGCTTTCAAAAAGCTTATTGAAAGCAGTGAAGACCGCGTTGATTATCAGCTCATGCTTATTAAATCAAAATATAAGCTAGATACCGATGAATCGAGAATGGGCTATCTTTCGGAAGCCACTGTGTTTTTATCCGGGCTCCCGAATGCTATCGAACGGGAAATATACGGTAATCGCATCGCTGAAACAGCAGGCGTTTCACCTGAAGCAGTTAAGACCGAAATAAACAACGCATACAGACGGCGTAAAGCAGGAGAAAAGAAACGTCGCGAGTCTGAAATCGCACGTCCTCTGCAAAAGGCTCAGCCTTCAGACAAATCTATTAGGTATGAAAACGTTGTTTCTGCCATAGCTGAAGAAGGTGTAATCAGACTGCTGCTTCTCGAACCTGATCTTGTCAGTATGTGTTCCCTTAAGCAGGATGATTTCACATCTTCTTTTCTATCAAAAGTTTACGGCCTTATAAAACAGAGATATTCTGACGGCCGAGATATTTCTCCCGCACTGTTGTTGTCTGATCTTCCGCAGGGGGAAGCGTCACAGCTAACAGTCATAATGCAGAAGCCAGAAAAGCTTTCTGATTCTCATGTTTCACTTAAAGCATATATCGACAGAATCCAGACAGAGAAACTAAAGGCTAATGCCCTGAGTGATCTGACAGCTATAACACAGAGATACAAGGAAAAGAAAGGTTACGGTGGTTGACAATGGAAAATAAAAAAAACAACGAGATTCAGCAGTCTGATGAGAACATGAGCATGCGCGAAGCTTCAGAAACAATTAAGGCTCTAATTGAGGAAGGGAAGAAGAACGGACGTCTTAGCTCAAAGGAACTGATGGACGCCCTTGAAGGTCTTAATCTCAATCAAGAACAAGTTGATAAGTTTTACGATACGCTCGAGAACCTCGGAATCGATATAACAGACGGCGATGAACTTATGAGCATTATCGACGAACATATCGATCCGGATAATGAGGAACTTGAAGAGATCGAGAACATGCCTGAAGAGGAGCTCGTTGATCCGGAATCTCTTGTCGACAGTTTCAGTGTCGACGATCCGGTTCGAATGTATCTGAAGGAGATCGGCAAGATCAGCCTTTTAACGCCCGAAGGAGAGATAGAGCTTGCCAAGCGTATGAATGAAGGCGATGAAGAAGCCAAACGTATCATGACAGAAGCTAATCTTCGTCTTGTCGTTTCCATTGCAAAGAGATATGTCGGCCGCGGTATGTTGTTCCTTGATCTGATACAAGAGGGTAACCTGGGCCTCATAAAAGCAGTTGAAAAATTTGATTATACAAAGGGCTATAAGTTCTCGACATATGCCACATGGTGGATAAGGCAGGCAATTACACGAGCGATAGCAGACCAGGCACGTACTATCAGGATCCCTGTACATATGGTCGAAACGATCAATAAAGTAATGCGAATCTCACGTCAGCTTCTACAGGAGCTTGGTCATGATCCGACACCGGAAGAGATCGCCGCAGATATGAATATGCCCGTGGATAAGGTGCGTGATATTCTGAAAATAGCGCAGGAGCCTGTTTCACTTGAAACTCCTATTGGCGAGGAAGAGGACAGCCATCTTGGAGACTTTATTCCTGACGAGGATGCATCTGAGCCCGCGGAGGCCGCTTCTTTCACACTTCTTAAGGAACAGCTTACTGAAGTACTCAGCACGCTAACTCCTCGCGAGGAGAAGGTACTGCGGCTCAGGTTCGGCATTGAAGACGGACGCACGCGTACGCTTGAGGAAGTTGGCAAGGAA
>JAEEGL012880472.1_pt1 | contig 12851 bp, 9 predicted proteins | sample 9134231 | NCBI WGS metagenome assembly JAEEGL01 (sample SAMN16246548, study PRJNA631951) | gut metagenome | biome: gut microbiome; feature: rumen; material: fiber-attached | host: Bos | place: Iran: Karaj | collected 2018-10
CCGCATCCCCGGTTCCGCATCAAGGGGAAGTCCCCCGCCCCCGAGGCGGAGGAGGCGAAGGAGGAGGCGCCCCGGCTCCGTTTCCGCTCGACGGTCAAGGTCTCCCCGGTCGCGACGGCGATGCAGGGAGCCGTCGAGGCCGCCCGCTACCGCATCGACGAAATCATCGGCGAAGGCGGGACCGGCCGCGTCTGCAAGGCGTACGACATGCTCCTCGACATGGTCGTCGCCATCAAGCTCCTGAACCCCAATCTCATCCGCGACGAAGAGGCCATCGCCTCCATCAAGGCCGAGACGCGCATCTGCCTCTCCCTGCAGAACGAGAACATCGTCCGGATCTACAATCTGGAGAGGCGCGGGCCGAACTACATCCTCATCATGGAGTACATCAAGGGGGATTCCATCGCGAAGCTGCTCCAGCAGTTCCCGAACGGGCTCCCCCTCGATTTCGTGACGCAGCTCGTCCAGGTCGTCACAAACGCCCTCGGCTACGCGCACCGCCGCGGCGTGCTCCACAAGGACATCACCCCGGGGAACATCCTGCTGACCGACGACGGCATCGTCAAGGTCATCGACTTCGGCATCGCAGACCGGATCAAGACCCAGGCCGACTCCAGCGCCGAGGACTACGTCATCGGCACTCCCGCCTACATGAGTCCGGAGCAGATCCGCGGCGAAGCGCTCGATTCCCGCACGGACATCTACTCGCTGGGCGTGCTGATCACGCAGATGCTCACCGGCCACACCATCGAGTCGGACGCATCGGACTACCAGGCGCTCGCCTTCCACCCGCATCCACCGATCCAGGACCTGCCCGAGGCCCTGGCGCCGATCCTCGAGACGGCCACCGCGTTCTCTCCCGCCGACCGATGGCAGACCATGGAGGAGTTCGGCTCCGCCTTCGTTCGAACTGCGGCCGCCCTCCTTCAAGGGAATCCCTAACCGGGGCGGTCCCCCACCCTTTCCGCCCCATCCTCCCCCGAATCCCAGATCAGGAAACCCCGCCATGCCCTTCACGTTCGAACCGCTTTCCCTGTCCGGCGTCGTCCTGGTCCACCCGAGGGTTTTCGGAGACGTGCGCGGCTTTTTCGCGGAGAAGTACCAGGAAGCCGCGTTCCGCGAGGCGGGCATCGGCGCACGCTTTGTGCAGGACAACCTCTCCTTCTCCCGCAAAGGCGTCGTGCGCGGCCTCCATTGGCAGCGCCCCCCCCATTCGCAGGGCAAGCTCGTCTCCGTGGTCACGGGGGCCATCTGGGATGTCGCCGTCGACATTCGCGCCGGATCCCCGACCTACGGCAAATGGGTTGGAGAGGAGCTCTCCGAGGAGAACCACGCGATGCTGTGGATCCCGCCAGGGTTCGCCCACGGCTTCACGGTGCTGAGCGAGACCTCCCACTTCCTCTACAAGTGCACCGACGTGTACGCCCCGGAGACGGAGGCCGGCATGCTCTGGGACGACCCCGACCTCGCCATCGACTGGCCCCTGGGCGACGCGCCCTGCACCTCGTCCCGTGACGCAGAACTCCCCTTCTTCCGCGACATCGAGCCCGTTCGGCTCTAGACCCCGCCCATGTCCCCGCCACGAAACAGCCGCTTCGCCATCGTCATCCCCGCGCTGAACCCGGCGCGGGACCTAGCCGCCTATTGCTCGTCCCTGCGGGCCATGACGCCGACGCCCATCCTCCTCGTGGACGACGGGAGCCGCGAGGAGGCGCTCCCCGTTTTCGAGGCCTGCCGGCGGGAGGTGGCGGACGTGGAGGTCCTCCACCACGAGGTCAACCGCGGAAAAGGCCGGGCGCTGAAGACGGCCTTCTCCCATCTTCTGAAAACAACCCCCGCCCTTGTCGGCTGCGTCACGTGCGACAGCGACGGCCAGCATGCGCCCAAGGACGTGGTCGCCTGCCTGGAGGCGCTGGAGGCGAATCCGGACGCCCTCGTCCTCGGCTGCCGCGACTTCTCCAGACCGGACGTGCCCTGGAAGAGCCGGTTCGGGAACAACAACATGCGCTGGCAGTTCCGCTGCGCGACGGGACTGGATTTCCATGACACCCAGACGGGACTCCGCGCCATCTCTGCCGAATTCATGCGCCGCCTGCTCGACGTGCCCGGCGAGCGCTTCGAGTTCGAGACGAAGATGCTGCTGGTCCTGGGCGACCGCCCCCTCGTCCAGATTCCGATCCAGACCATCTACGTGGACGGGAACCGCGAAACACATTTCCGCCCCTTCGCCGACTCCGCGAAGATCACGTGGCAGCTCGTGAAATTCGGGTTCGTGAAGTTCGTCCTCTTCACCTTCGCCTCCCTTTCCTCCTTCGGCGTCGACATCGGTCTTTTCGCCCTCCTTTTCTACCGCGTCTTCCACGAAGGCGCCCCGGGGCGGCTCTTCTGGTCCACGATCCTCGCCCGCGCCGCCTCCCTCCTCTTCAATTTTCTCGTCAACCGCAACCTCGTCTTCCGCGAGGGGAAAAACGGGGTTGCGCCCCTGGGCCGCTCCTTTGCCCGCTACCTCCTTCTCGCGGCCTTCATCTACGGCTGCTCCTATCTGTTCACCAAGCTGGCGGCCCATCTTTTCCCCGGCACGTCCGTCACGTTGCTGAAGGCCATCGTGGACCTCCTCCTGTTCCTTGCGAGCTTCACCATCCAGCGCATCGCCGTTTTCGGCCGTTCCACGGCACGATAGCGGGATGGAACGCGTGTTCCGCCGGCCTCGCGACAGACTGCGGGCCGTCCCGTATCGGAATCAGGAACGGGGCTTCGGCAGAAGAATGGATGAAATGGAATCCAGCGCCGCTTCGGCGGCATGGGGGTAGTTGACCTTGAGCCGTTCCGCCAAGGCGCGTCGTGAATCGGCCTTTTCGTCGTCGCCCTGGCGGACGACCCGCTGGAGGAAGCGGTCGACATCTTCAAAACGGTAGGCGAGATACGACTGATCAAGGCATTCGCGCCCCATTGGCAGGAACTTCTCCTCCCGGTCGGAAGGCTTCCCCAGCAGGTAGCAGCAGGGACGTTCCGTGAACATCCACTCCGCCAGGAAGGAGGCGCAGTCCTGGATGATGGCGTCCGCCGCCGCGAAGTCGAGCAGATAGTCTTCCTCGACGCTCCAGCGGGCGTTCCGGTTCGCAAGGAAGGCGTCTTTCCAGGCCGCGCATTTTTCCGGCCCCCAAAACGCCCGGCGTTCGAGGACCGGGAACAGAAACGGATGGGGGCGGAAGAGGAAGTCCAGGTCGGGATATCGCGAAGGAAGGGCGAGGATGTCGTCCGCGTATCGCAGGAAATTGGAAAGCCGGAGCAAATCGTTGTATCCCCCCGAGACGGAATGGTGCGGGGCGAGAAGAACACATTTCCGCGCTTTCCGGGGCCGTGGCATCGTGGAGAGTCGGTCCAGCTTGACACAACCGACGACTTCGCCGTTGACGCCTCCAATGGGTGATGCCGCCTGGTAGACGTCCGCCGCCATGTCGCTTTCCAGGAAGACCTTCCAGCAATAGGCGTAGTTCGCCATTCCAAAGACCTTCGGGGCGAAGGTCGTGGAGGGATAGCCATAGTTCACGTAGAGGGGAAGGAAAGGACGGCCTGCCGCCCATCGCGGATTGTACGGGAACGGGGCCACATCGTAGATCCAGGCATAGCAGACCAGATCGGCCTCCGAAGCCAGGTCGGGCCAATTCCCGTCCGCTTCTGGCCGGACGGGAACAAAGGACTCCCGGGAATAGATCTTGGACAACGCCTCTTCGCACTGCCGCATCCCCTCCATGGGATCCGCGTCCTGCCAGCGGACATCGGGGACGACCCCGATGCGGGCGTCGAACCTCTCATCGCGCCTCATGGCCTCGAAAAGCGAACGGGCGGGGAACACAGACGCCGTCGTCACAAAGAAAAGCGCACGGATGCGCTCCCCCCGCTCCGCCCGGCTTCGAATGGCGGCGATTTTCCGGGGGAAGGACCGCTGCTGCTCTTCCGGCGTGTCGCGGCGGAACGCCCGGCCCTCCGTCCCCTCGGAGATGAGATAGGAAACCCGATACCCCCTCCGCCGGCCAATGCGCTCGTAGTGGACGAGCGGGTTCAGCTTGGACCGTCGGGCGTCCTCATGCAAGGCAAGGTATTCCGCCCCGCAGAAGGAGGGGCCGGGGTCCTTCCCCGCCGCATGGCCGCAGGCAAGGTAATGCAGCGCGGGATCAACCCCTTCCGAAGCGACGTCCGGGTTCTCATGAAGATACCACGCGCGATCAAAGAAGGGCGACCGGCGGACGATAGACGCCTGGAGGAGAATCTTGACGGTATGGGCGATCCGCCTGGGCGACGAGGCGTAGCGGAGGAAGCGATCAAGAATGCGTGTGGAGGACTGCCTGGACATCTTGCGGAAGAACGGCCTTTCGGAAACATGCCTTCCCCGGCCGAACCATAATCATTTTCGCAAAAAGCCCCTTGGATGCGAAGCCGAAAACGCGCTTGCCGTTCCACGCAGTTTCTGTCAGAATCGTTACATCGACAATGGATTCCGGCACGGTGCCGGAGCCTACTGCGCAAAGTCCCCCGCAACACGCCCCAGGCGCGAAACGCCGAAGGCGGGACGAGGAGGGTTTTGCAAAAACCTCATGAAGAACCTTCCTTCCCGCTGGTGGCTGACCTCGCTTTTCGCCGCCGTCCTTCTTCCCGCCTACTCCGCGCCCGCGCCGACGTTTGGCGTGAAGCCCCCGCTGCGCGCCTGGATCGTGCCCGCCCTCTCGGCCCAGCGGATCCTCCCCCATCTCCCCGAGCCGCAGATCGTGATCACGAACACCCCCGGCCTCGACTTTCTCGCCGCGCGCGGCGAGGTGGAGCCGGCGTCCTTCGTGCTTCGCTCCCCGAACGGCGTCGAGAAGCTCGAGCTCATCCCCTCGCCGTTGACGGGAGACGGGGGCGAGACCCTCCCCCCCATCGCCGTGGACCTCTACGCCGTCGGCGTCTGGTGGCAGGCGGGCAACGCCTGGTTCCTCCCCGAACGCGAAGGCGGCGCGCAGATCCTCGTCCCCGAGCTGCTGCTCCACGACGCCTCGCTTGCCCGGCCGGGCGCAAAGACCCAGGAGAACTCCGTCCGCAAGACCGGCGGCGGCGTGGCGGATTTCGGCCCTGACGCCCCCGCCTTCATCGCGGCGGCGGACGCCCCCGCCTTCCAGCCGCTTCCGCTGGAGGCGAAGAAGCTCCGCCAGTTCTACGTCCTCTTCCATGCCCCGGCCCAGGCGAAGCCCGGCATCTACCGCGGAACGGTCGCCGTCCGCGCCGATGGCGCCGACGCCGGCGCGATCCCCGTGACGGCCCGCGTCCTCCCGTTCGAACTCCCCGCCCCCGCGACGCGCCAGGACCACGGGAGGGAGTTCGCCTACCTCCTCGCGGCGGGCGACCCCCTCCACGGACGCCTCGCGGCGGGACAGGGAAGGGAGACGATCGCCGCCGCCGTCAACGCCGAGTACGCAGACATCGCAAGACATGGCGTCCGTCACCTCCTCTTCGACGCCGCATTCGGGGCCCGGACCCTCCGCGGTCTCGCGGACAAGGCCGCCAGGGCCGGCCTCTCGAAGGAACCGCTCTGGATTTCCGCCGGCCCCGCCTCGACGCTCGTCGATCAGGCGGCCCCGACGTCCCTGCCCGTCCCCGACCTGGACGCCCTCGCCGCCGCGGCGGGCGCACCCTCGGCCCACGCCCTTCTGGCCACACGCGACGCCGCCACCTTGGAAGGGCTCGTCGCCAAGGGGCACCGCCCGTTCCTCTTCGCAAACCCCGATTCAATCTATTCGAATCTCGCCCCCGTCCTCGCGGGCGCGGTCTGCGACCGGCTCCCCTACTTCCACCTCGTCGCCCGCTGGCACGCGATCGACGCGCAGATCTTCCGCACGAGCCCCGCGCCCGGGGTCGAGAACCCCGAACACTGGCGGCGCCAGGTCGGCGTCGTCCCGTTCCGGGGAGACGCCGACGGCGTCCTGATCCCCGGCTTCTACGACACCGCGAACCCCTGGGCGGAAGGCGGGCGCAAGGGGATGCGCTCGCCCGCGCTCGTCTATCCCACCGAGAACGGCCTCCTCTCGACGCTCGCCTGGGAGGGCGTCCGCGAAGGCATCAAGGACGTCCGCTACCTGACGTACCTCCTCCAGCTCGCGGACAAATGCGCCGCCTCGCCCGACATGTACCTCCAGACCGAGGCCCGCCGCGCGGGCGTCTGGATCCGCGACATGCGCGTCGGCCGGGAAGACCTGGACGAAATCCGCCTCGAGACCATCGCCCTCATCCTGCGGATGCAGCAGCTCCTCGACGCCGCGAAATAAGGAGGGACCTGCCATGAAAACGTTTTCCCGCCTCCCCGCCCTCGCCGCCGTGGTCCTCCTCCCCTTCGCCGCCGCCGCGCAGTCCGGCGACTCCTCCGCGAAGGCGAAATCCTACCCCGTTCCCATCCGCCACTACAACTTCGGCAAGTTCGAGAAGTCGAACCAGGAGTTCGCCGGATTCGCGGCCAAGCAACCCGAAGGGTGGGACGGGCGTTTCGTCCCCGTCTCCCTCGGGGGCGAGGGCCCCTATGCGTTCCTCGCGATGGCGAACAACGGCGGGCTGCTCCTCGCCGTCCGCGCCGACGGGCCGCGGCTCGGGAAAAACGGTTTCCCCGGCGGGTCGCTCGAGCTGCAGATCCGCACGACCGCCCGCAACGCGCCCGTCGGCGACGCGCCGGTGATCCTCCGCCTCGACCTCGACGCCCCGGAGCCGGAACCTGTCCGCCGGGCGCCGAACCCCGCCTGGTGGCTCTACCGTCTCGAACGCCGGTTCAGCCACCGCCAGCCGGCCTTCCTCGCCTTCACCCCCGGGACGCCGGGGCCGCTTTTCCCCGCAATGTCCGGCACGTCCCATGCGTTTCTGCGCCGCCCCGAAGGAGGATGGCACGCCCTGTTCCAGATTCCGTTCTCCGACCTCTACGGCCACGCCTGGCCGATGTGCGTCGCCGGCCAGGCCGACGTCTGGCGCGTCCGCGTGCTCCGCCGCGCCCCCGGAGGCGAGACCGCCGTCTGGGGCGGGACCGGCGACGCCCCCGGCGAGGAGGGCCGCATCCTTTGGCCGAAGGGAAGCCAGAAGGGCTTTGAGGAAATCTGCCACGCGATGGGGCAGGAGATCGCCAAGATCGGGGAGCGCTATGGCGAGGAAGTCCAGCGCCAGTGGACCATCTGGCAGGCCGCCGAGCGCGAGCGGCATTTCTACTTCCCGAAGACGAAGGAGCCGACCTACCACCGCTTCGACAGGGACAGCGACAACCTCTTCTTCAACCACGTCTATGGCGCGCTCCTGAAGGAGAACGAGAACCTCGCGAAGGCCATCGCCCCGGCGAAGGAAAAGGGGCCCACCCCCGTGTTCTCCTATCCCGACAGCGTCCGCCCGAAAATCCTGCGTAGCATGGACCGCCTGATCTACTTCGACGGGCTGGTGGACGCCTGCCGCCGCGACTATCTCCGCAACCAGCTTCTCGGGCGCACCGTCACCCCGCCAGACCCCTCCTCCGCCGAGGCCGCCCGCAGGAAGGCCAGGGCCGATGAACTCGACCCAACCGCCGCAGGCGTGGACGCAGGCGAGGCCATTCAGCTCGACGACATCGAATTCTAACGTCCCGCTTCAGGAAAACGAGGACGGAGCGCAGAAGCAACCCCTCCCCGCCCGCCATCGTGCTTCACGCGTTCTTCTGCAGCGTATGGTACGGGCGCGGCGGACGGCCACGGATGATCGTGTCCTCCGCGACGGGCAGCTTCTCGGGGTAGTCGAGCGTCTTGTGGAGGCCGCGGCTCTCCTTGCGCTTGTGCGCCGACCGAATGATGATCTCCGCCACGTCCGCGAGATTTCGGACGTCGAGCAGGTCAGAGGTGATCAGGTAGTCGAAGTAGTAATTGTGGATCTCGCTGCGGATGTTGTGGATGCGGCGGTAGGCGCGTTCGAGCCGCTTTGCGGAGCGCACGATGCCGACGTAGTCCCACATGCACGTGCGGACCTCGTTCCAGTTGTGGGCGAGGATTACCGCCTCGTCGCTCGGGACGGCGTTGCCAAGGAACCAGTCCGGGATGCGGATGTTCGCGACGGACGGGCGCGTGACCTTCGCGAGACGCTGCGCCATCTTGTAGGAGCAGACGAGAGCCTCCAGCAGGGAGTTGCTGGCGAGGCGGTTCGCGCCATGGAGGCCCGTGCACGCGACCTCGCCGACGGCGAGGAGGCCCTCGACGTTCGTCACGCCCTCGGTCGTCGCCTGGATGCCACCGCAGCAGTAGTGCGCGGCGGGGACGACGGGGATCAGGTCCTTCGACATGTCGATGCCGAACTCCATGCAGCGGGCGAAGATGTTGGGGAACCGCCGCTGCAGGAACTCGCGGGAGTGGTGGCGGATGTCGAGGCAGGCGTACGGCGCGGCCGTGCGCTTGAGCTCGGTGTCGATCGCGCGGGCGACGATATCGCGCGGCGCCAGGGAGCCGCGGGGATCGTATTTCTTCATGAAGGGCTGGCCGTTGCGGTCCACCAGCTCGGCGCCCTCGCCGCGGAGGGCCTCGGAAATCAGGAAGCTCTTGGCTTTCGGATGGTAGAGGCAGGTCGGGTGGAACTGGATGAACTCCATGTTCGCGACGTCCGCGCCCGCGCGCCAGCCAATCGCGACGCCATCGCCCGTGGCGATGTCGGGGTTGCTCGTGTAGAGGTACACCTTGCCGCACCCGCCGGTCGCCAGGACGGTCCAGGGGGCGCGGACGGCGAAGATCTCGCCGCTGGCCTCGTCGAAGGCGTAGGCGCCGACGCAGCGGTTTTTGCCAGGGAGGCCGAGGCGTTTGGTGGTGACGAGGTCGATCAGGCGGACGTTCTCCAGAATCGTGACGTTCTTCGTCTCGCGGGTATGCTGGAGGAGGACCGACTCCACCTGGTGCCCCGTGATGTCGCCGGCGTGGACGATGCGACGGCGGGAATGCCCGCCTTCGCGCCCGAGGTCGTAGCCGCTCTTGCTGTCGCCCTTCGCGAATTCGAGCCCGTACTTCTCCAGCTCGTGGATGCGGTCCGGCGCGGCTTCGACGATTTCGCGGACGGTGCCCTCGTGGCAGAGCCCCGCGCCCGCGTCGAGCGTGTCCGCGACATGGCTCTCGAAGGTATCGTCCGGTTCGAGCACGGCGGCGATGCCGCCCTGCGCGTTGTTGCTGTTGCTTTCGGCGGAATCCTTCTTGGTCAGGACGAGCACCTTGCCGTGGGGGGCGAGGTGAATGGCGCTCATGAGGCCTGCAATGCCACTGCCGGCGACGAGAAAATCACAGTCGAGAATGTTCATGTTGCGATCCCAGGGTTCTTGCCAGCCCGTTTCCGCGTCCTTCCGGCGCCTTGCGCCTTCGGTCCGCCCCGCAGGCCGGTTGCGGTCGTCAAGCGACGCCCGCGATGCCGTTGCGTTGTCCGCATCGACATAATCATTATGAAGGAAAAGGGCGTTTTGTCAAGTACGAAGGTCGAAGGACGAAGGGAGGAGAAGGCGGGGCGGGATGCGGCGAGCCGGCGCCCCATGCGTGGATGCAGCGCGAAGGAGGGCGCAGCGAAGCGGCGCCCCCGAGCGATGCTCCGCGAAAGGGTGTCGGACGCGTCGCCGAAGTCCCGGACGGCCCCGAGGCGAGCGAACCCCAGAGCGAGGAAGCCTCGCCGAACCCGGCCCACGAAGGATGAAGGACGAAGGAAAAAGATAAAGGAAGGAAGGCGAAGAGCGGTCCTCCAGCGGTCCTCCCGCTTGACATCCTCTGCGGCCTCTTGGAGAATGGAAGCAGACACCGCGGACCTTGTCAGGGGCGAACGCCCCGGGCCGCCAGCGTCTCACCATCCCAAACAGCCATGGACATCCAGGCCCTCATTGATTCGACCATCGCGCACGGCGGACATTCGTGCGCCATCACCGGGGAGCATACGATCCGCGAGACCATCCGCATCCCCTCCGACTTCACCCTCGTGCTGGACGACTGCCACCTGACGATGGCGGAGGGGACGTTCTGCAACATGTTCACGAACGCCTCCTGCGGCACCCCGGCCTCGCACACCCTCGCCGGCGCCGACCGGCGCATCACGATCGAGGGACGTGGCCGCGCGATCCTCGACGGCGGCGTCTACAACGGCCTCTCCGAACGGAACTCGCTCAAGGACGGGATGCCGCACATCTCCGTCAACAGCCTCATCCTGTTCTCCAACGTCGAGGACTTCCGCATCAGCGGCCTCCACCTCCGCAACCAGCGGTGGTGGGCCGTCAACCTCGTGTGCTGCCGCCGCGGCGTCGTCCGCGACCTCGACTTCCTCGCCGACGCGACCTGGGTGGACAAGGACGGCGCCGTCCACGAGGGGCTCGGCTTCCAGGAGGGCTTCGACTACTGGTCCATCCGCGTCCGCAACGCCGACGGCGTGGACCTCCGCGCCGGGTGCCACGACATCCTCATCGAGAACCTTACGGGGTTCTGCGAGGACGACTCGGTCGCCCTCACCGTGCTCCAGGGCGGGGTCGAGCGGATGTACGGCGTGGAGGGGGTCGCCCCCGAAGTCTTCAACGTCGCCATCCGGAACATCCACACCTGCTCCTTCTGCTCCCAGGTCCGCCTCCTCAACCAGGGCGGGACGAAGCTCTACAACATCCTCGTCGACGGCGTGTTCGATGCCTCCTCCGGCTCCCCCCTCATGGCGCGCGGCGGGAACGCGGTGCTGGTCGGCGACGCCCACATGTACGGGTCCCGCCACTCCTCGCCCGACGAGACGCGGGACATCGCCATCCGCAACGTCTATTCCCGCGCCCGCTGCGGCGTCCGCCTCGTCGGCGGCATGACGAACGTCACCCTCGACAACATCAACGGCTTCGACGGATGCGCCACCCCCGTAGACACCTCGGCGGCGACCATCCTTCCGAATTCCCTTGCGGAAGGGACCCGTTTGGGCTAGGATGGAATCTACGGGGTCCCACGGCCCCGCGACACGACAAACCCTTTCAAAACGCTCTGGCTCCGTTCCAGCCGCAGGGCCTCTTTCCCAGGCCCCGCCCCACAAAGGAACCCATCATGGACGACTGCATTGTCAATGTCACCGGCGGAGAGCTTCCCGCCGCCGAAATCGAGAACTATAAGAAGCGCGCCCGCGAGCAGTTCGGACGCATGCCCCACGAGATCGACATCAAGGTCGACGGCGACTTCGTCGAGCTTTCCTACCACTTGAGCAGCGAGAAATTCGACCGCATCCGCCGCATCACGGGCTATCTGGTCGGCACGCTCGACCGCTTCAACGACGCCAAGCGCTCCGAAGAGCACGACCGCGTGAAGCACGGCATCTCCGCCGCCGAGACCTGCTCCTGCGGCAAGGCCTAGCCGACCGCCTTTCCGTCTCCCGCCGCTGTCAACAACCTCTGCTTGCCAGGGGCGGGGGGAAGGGTCCATAATGGAAAGTCCTTCGCCCCCGAAGGCTCCCATGGACGTCACCGACACAACTCAACCGCTCTTCCGCCGCCTGAAGCAGGCCCGCAAGGACAAGGGGCTCACCCAGTCCGAGCTGGCCGCGCAGGCCGGATGCACCCAGTCCGCCCTCAGCATGATGGAGACGGGCAAGGTGGACGCCATCGCCCGACCGACCCTCGAAAAAGTCGCCGGCCTCCTCGGCGTCCCGCTCGAGGACGAGGCGTCCGCCACGCCCTCCGCCCCGCGCCTGGCCGCCGGCTCCTGCTGCCCGAACGGCGACTGCCCGTCGAACGTCCCGTTTGTCGCCAATGGCGAACTCGCCTTCTGGCCGCGCCGCCAGCCCACGCCCTCGGGCCGCTACTGCGCCTTCTGCGGCGAGGTGCTCGAACACGCCTGCCGCAAGTGCGGGGCCCCCGTCACGGACGGCGCCTTCTGCCCGCAGTGCGGCGAGCCCCGCGTCCTCCCGCCCGCCGAGCTTCCCCCCGACCTCGCCGACTGGGCCGCCCGGCGCCGCCGCGAAATCGCCGACTGGCGCTCCCTGCTCTAGCGCCAAACGGAGCCCGAAGGATGCGTTCCTCCGCCAGCTCCCCCACCCTTGAGGCGCGGCTCCGCGCCTTCCTGGACCGCCATGCCCTGCTGCGCGGCGTTTCGCGCCTTGGCCTCGCCGTCTCGGGCGGGGCGGATTCCATCGCCCTCCTCCATCTCCTCGCGCCCGTCTGCCGCGAACACGGCATCGCCGCCGTCGTCCTCCACTTCGACCACCACCTGCGCGGCGACGCCTCGACCCTCGACACCGCCTTCGTCCGGGACCAGGCCGCCGCCCTCGGGCTGGAGTTCGCGGACGGGGAGGCCCATGGCGTCCGCGCCGGCGGGGGGCGCTCCCTCGAAATGGCGGCGCGGGACGCGCGCCACGCCTTCCTCCGCCACGCGACGCGCGACCTGCCGCTCGACGCCATCGCCACGGGGCACCAGGCCGACGACGTCGCCGAAACGCTCCTGATGCGCCTCCTGCGCGGCGCCGGCGCCACGGGCCTCTCGGGGATCAAGCCCGTCTCCGAACGTCCCTCGGAGCGTCCTGGCGATCCTGTCCTCCGCCTCATCCGCCCGCTTCTCCCGTTCCGGCGCGACGAACTCCGCCGCTGGCTTTCCTCCCGTGGCCTCCCGTGGAGGGAGGACGAGACCAACGGCGACACCGCCATCTCCCGCAACAAGATCCGCCACGTCCTCCTTCCCGAGCTCGCCCGGCACCTCCCGGGCGGCCGCGAGGCCGCCGTGGACGCGCTGGCGCAGTCCGCAGACATCCTCCGCGAAGAGGACGCCTTCCTCGACCGCCTCGCCCACGACTGGCTTGCCGCCCATGACGCGCCCGGGTCCGCGCAACTCGACCTCGCCGCCCTCGCCCAGTCCGCC
>JAEEGL013931967.1_pt1 | contig 12851 bp, 11 predicted proteins | sample 9134231 | NCBI WGS metagenome assembly JAEEGL01 (sample SAMN16246548, study PRJNA631951) | gut metagenome | biome: gut microbiome; feature: rumen; material: fiber-attached | host: Bos | place: Iran: Karaj | collected 2018-10
ACCGACTGGGGCACCACCGCAACGGGCGGATCTCCCGCCGAGCAGAATCAGAAATACGGCTCTTCCTCTCCGTCCGGCTGTATCACAGCCGGCAATGATCTGATCATGCCGGGGTCACAGTTTGACGTGGACGACATCCTTGCCGCCCGAAAGGGTGAGGGAGATTTCCCGCTGTCCCGGGAAGAGCTGGAAGCCTGCGCAAAGCGGGTGGTCCGTGCCGCCCTCCTTTCCGCAATTTCCTGACCGTGCCTTTGACCGCAGACAAACCCGTATACTGTTTTCTTTCGGAAAAGCATACATAAACAGGAAACCCGGGACGACGTCCCGGGTTTCCTGATCGATATTCATAATTCTGGCACCGTTTCCCGGAGGAAATCCTCATTCTCCGTCAGGAAAACTTTTTGATAATGACCATTTCCGCATGATCGCCGCGGATAGAAACCTTGATATCGTCCGCCACGTGGGTTACGACGGACTTTTCAAGCTCATCCCACATTTCGCGGGCCTTCTCGTCCTGCGCCAGCCTGGTTTCCAGCTGATGCTGATAGACAGTCATGCTCCATTCCATGTCCAGCGCCGGATTGGAGGAATAACCGCCCATGTCGTGGCCATACAGATACATCGTAGGGGTATCGCTTCCCTGATCGAAGAAATTGCGCAGCCGCCCCATCAAACCCCGGGCGGCTTCGTTCTTTCCGGAAGTGGAGGCCGCCAGCAGCTGGTCCCGCTTGTCCAGGTCCATCACCGTGAGAACGCTCAGATGCAGCTGATAAACCTTTTTATCTTCGTCAATCCAGAAATCCCCCTGGGTCTCCCCGGTGATGGAACGCATCATACCCATCAGTTCTTCCGTCAGGAGGCGCAGGTGAAGGGTGCTCTTCGCGTCAAGCTCCTTATAGGCGGCTACCTTTTCCGTCTCCCTCAGCGCCGCTTCCATGCCGCTTCCGCGGCTTGAAATATGAATGATGTCGGATTTCATTGATCCTTAATCTCCTTCAATACTTCTTCATCATGCCCGGGGCCGCCGGAACGGACGCGGGCAGGAGCCATTTTCCGAACGCCTTACTCAATATTCAGAATATCGGCAAAGCCGGTAACGTCAAAGACTTCGCGGACAATTTCATTCACGTTCTTAATGGTCAGGCCGCCTTTCCGGCTCATAACCTTGTGAGCAGAAAGCAGCACCCGCAGCCCGGCGGAAGAGATATACTCCAGCTTGCTGAAATCCAGGATTAAATCCTCCGCATCGTCCAGCGAGTTTTTCAGCTCAGCTTCCAGCTCGGGAGACGTCATCGTGTCCAACCGGCCTTCCAGCGCGATCTCCAGGTGAGCACCGTCCTGCTTCTTCGTAATGGTCATTTGAAGGTCCTCCTTTTAACTCAATCTGCCATTGGCTTCAGCATGATCTATCACTTGCTGTGCACAAATACCCAGCTTTTAGAAATATTACATCCATGTGTCCAACAAATGTCCAACAAACAGGGCTGATCTTTCCCATTTTGACAGAAAAATGTTTTCAGGCATCCGCCCTTCAGCTGACGGTCATCAGCCTTGAACAGCATCAAAGAAACATCCTTGTGCCAATCGGATTCATCAGCAGTTCATCTTCTCTTCCACTTCCTGCTCATCCGGAACGCTGGTGATGCCGCCCTGTTTCTGGGTGGAAAGGCTGGCCGCGGTACAGGCGAAGCGGGTGATCGCTTCCAGATCTTTATCCGTCAGTTCTTCCGGCGCCTTCCCGGTTTTCAGGAAGCGGCTCATCGCGCTGCCCCCGAAAATATCTCCCGCCCCGGTAGTATCCACCACACGGATACCGGACGGACTCGCGACGGTAACCGCATGCTTCCGGTTCACCGTGTGGCATCCCTTGGGGCCGAGCGTCGCGTAAATCAGGGATACGCCGTACTCATTCAGCAGCTTCCGCGCCCCGTCCTCCGGCTTCAGTCCCCACAGGTAATCAATCTCCTCATCGCTGATCTTGACGATATCCGCCTGGCGGAGACTCCATTCCATGGCCTCCTTGGCAGCTTTTTCACTTTTCCACAGCGGCTTGCGAAGATTGGGGTCCAGCGAGACCAGGCAGCCCGCTTCCTTCGCGAGCTCCAGCGCCCGCCGCGTGGCGGAAGCCGCTGGCTCATCCGTCAGGGACAGCGTGCCGAAATGAAACACGCGGGCAGACCGGATCAGGTCCCGCCGGATGTTGACCTCCGCCGGGGTCAGGCAGGTATCTGCCCCGGGCTTCCGGGCGAAGCTGAAATCCCGGTTTCCGGTCTTGTCAAGAGACACAAAAGCCATCGTGGTAAACTGATCCGGATCCAGCAGAATCCCTTCCGTGGCGATGCCCGCTTCCTTCAGGGTGTTTATCAGCAGGTGCCCGAACATATCCTCCCCGACCTTGCCGATCATCGCGACGGAACAGCCGTACCTGTTCAGCGCCGCCAGGAAGTTACCCGGCGCGCCGCCTGGATTGGCGGAAAGCACGGGGTACCCGGATTCATTCGTGGAATGGGGCGCAAAATCAATCAAAAGCTCCCCCAGGGCAACAACATCCAGCATAACTCTTTCCTCCTCGGTCAATCTCTGGCCGTCCCGCCGGAAGCGCGATACTCCGGCAGGGGAATCGTGAAACAATTTCCTCTCGCTGTCCCGGTTACATTCGGAAAAACACGGCAGCACGCGCCGGTTTGCTTTTCCGGCGCGGCATCAGGGTGATTCATTGAAAATTCTATCATTCGGGATTTACTTTGTCAACGTGAAAACTTGTGAAATTATCGTGAAATAACCCGTGAAATTTTCACGAGGTGATTCTGTCTGATTTTACGTCCCCCATCTTGCTTCACAGCGGAAAAAGACTATGTTATAATGTTTCTGTCTGTTTTTCCGTCCCCGACGGGAACCCTGCCGGACCGGATTTTTCGGCTCCCGGGATTCGCGGAAAGGAAGCAAAGGCTCATGGCATTTTTCGGCCGGTTTTATCTGGATAAGGAAAAGGATATCATCGTGGACCTGGATCTGACCGGGGACCGGATGACCTATGTCCTGCGAACACCCCACCACGCCACCGGCAACCTGATTACCAACCTGGCCCGGCTTTTTGGCCTTCCTCTGGAGCTGGACGCACAGGGGCTGAAGATCATTCGCGGGGAAATTCCCTGTTATCTGGACGGAGAAAACCGCGCGGTCTACATTCTGCATCTGGGTGAAACCAAGGTGGCCAATATCTATCCCGGCGGAGCCATAGAGCGGAAAGCGGCCATTCCCGCCATCGCCAAAACGCTGATGAGCCAGACGAAGGATTACCGTCTGGATTTCCGGAAAACCCTGGTCAAGACGTGGATCCTGCGAGAGGTCAAATTTCACACGGATCTCCACACCCATATGAACGCCAATCTGGATCCGGATCATCTGATCGCCCTGGGGATACATCATCAGATCCGCTATCCGCTTTACTATATCAGGAAACTGGGCCTGCGCTGCACGCCTTCCCAGCTTGCCCTGCTGGAGGAACGCCGGAAAGCGGCCGTACAGGCCTATGAAAATTCGCTCCGGGCTCCCGGCGCGGTTCCCCTGACGGGAAAATACCGGACACGGAAAATCGATGACAACACCTTCCTGAACTTCGCCGATCTGATTCTGAACAATCCGGAGGATGCCGAATACAATCTTTCCCGGATCCGTGCGTCCCTGGCGATTCTGAAGGACGGGCAGGCCGTTTTTACCAATCTGGAAAAGGTCTATCTATACCGCTATGTCTTCACCCGCGGGGTGCCGGACGAGGCCCGGATCCCGCTGAACGGGCTTGCCGGCATTCCGGACACGGACATCGTCTCCATCCTCCGCCGGATGGAAGCGGACCGCCGCAATCCCGCGTACGCCGCCTTTTCCCTTTTTCAGGACAAGCTGCTGTGGATCGCCCGGGGATGCCAGAGCCGCGGCATCGAATACATGGAAATCTCGGATACCACCCTTCTCAAGGCGGACCGGGCTCCCGAAATGCTGGCAGCCGTTCACCGGGCCATGCCGGCCATCACGGCGGAAACCGGCGTCGTGCTTCGTTTTCTGGCTGCCTTCCGCCGGGCGCCCCTGACCCTGGTGAAGGATCAGATTCCGCTGGAGGATGAGCGTCCCGGCCAGCTGCGGATCCTGCGCGCCATTGCTGCGGATCCCTATGTGGCCGGAAGCGATATCGTCGGGGAAGAAATGAACGACATCCGGGAGCTGCAGCCCCTGATCCGGTATCTGGTCCGGATCGCGGGGGAAGAGCCCGGCTTCGTCCTGCGTCTGCACGCCGGGGAAAACGACTGTCTGCGGGATAACGTGGCCGGCAGCCTTCGCTGCGTTCAGGACGCCCTCGCGCCGGGTCAGGAGATGCCGCCCCTGCGGATCGGCCACGGGCTGTATACCGCCAACCTCCGTTCCGTAAAAGGCAGGCAGCTACTGAAGGATCTGAAGGAGAGCAGCGCGGTGCTCGAATTCCAGCTGACCTCCAATGTGCGGCTGAACAACCTCAGCACACTGGCCCATCACCCGCTCCGGGAATATCTGGCCGCGGGAGTCGCCTGCGTACAGGGAACCGACGGCGGCGCCATCTACGGGACCGATTCCGTCGACGAGCAGCTCGCCCTGGAGCGTATGCTGGAGCTGACCAAAGAGGAAATGCTGGCCATGCGGGCCGCGGAAGACCGGATTCTCTCCCGCAGTCTGAAACTGTTTGCGGAAAAAACCGGCCGGTTTGAGAAAGAGCGCGGGGGCCGGGAAACCGAAACCTTCCTGCGGGGCAGGATCCGCGCGGAGGAAGAGGGAAAGCAGCCGGAGGATCTTTTCACGCTTGCCTCCCACGGCAGCCGGGAGCTGTTCAGTTCAGTCTGCCTGGCGGATCAGATCCGGGAAATTTCTCCGGACCGGCTTCCCGTGGTTCTGCTGGGAGGGAGCTTCAACAGCGCCCGGCGTTCCACTCCGCTGCGGCCGGAGCTGTGCGAGCTGATCCGGCGGATGGTGAGGGAGCTGGATCCCGGAAAAGTCTGCTTCGTGATCGGCCACCGGATGAACGCCTATGAACGCCTGCTGTGCGAATACGCAGGCGACCGCTTTGAAATCTTTGCCATTGTGCCCACCCGGATCTCTCCCGAAGAAGCAGAACGCCTGAAAAAATCCGGAATCGCCATCCGGGTTTCCATCGAGCCCACCGGAATGGGCATCTACAAGAGTTTTGCCTATGAAATTTTCAAGCGCAGGCCGTCCGTGGTCGTGGCGCTGGACGGAAATTCAGCCGGTGCAAACACCGTTCAGGAAGCCCGCAACGGCAAGAAAAAAGCCGCCATCTTTGTCAGCCGCCACTCCAGAATGCTTTCCGCCAAAGCCCGCACCCTGAAGGGATATGTCACGCTCTTTGACGGTCCCGAGGTCATGGAATCCCTGATCCGCGCCGTCGAGAAGGCCTGATCTTCCATGGACCGGCCTTCCTTCCCCATTTTCCGAAGAAAGAAGGTTCTCTATGCGCATTCTAATGATCCGTCACGCCGAACCGGATTATTCCTCCGATACGCTGACTCCCCGCGGCCGGAAGGAAGCCGCCCTGCTTGCGCGGCGCCTGGCCGGATACAGGCTGGGAGACGTGTATGTATCACCGCTGGGGCGGGCACGGGAAACCGCGGCCTGCGCCCTGGATCCCCTGGGCCGGGAAGCCGAGGTGCTCCCCTGGCTGGCGGAATTCCGCGGGCGTTATACAGATCCAGAAACCGGCCGGCTCCATCTTCCCTGGGACATGCCTCCCCGTGTCTGGTCCTCGGAGCCCCTCCTGCTGGATCCGGAAAAATGGGTGGACCTGCCCCGGTTCAGCGTCGGGAACATCCGGGAAATCTGGGGCGAAACCGTTCAGGGCGTTGATGCCCTGATGGCACGCTACGGCTGCCGGAAGGACGGTCCCGTCTGGCACTGCGATCGGCCTCATCGTGAAACCATTACCCTCTTCTGCCATTTCGGCATCTCCATGGCCGTCCTTGCCCGGCTGATCGACGTTTCTCCCGTTCTCCTCTGGCACCGCAGCCTGACGGTAACCTCCTCCCTGACGGAGATCATTTCCGAGGAGCGGGTTCCCGGCGAGCTCTCCTTCCGGGTGATCCGCCTGGGAGATATCACCCACCTGGAATCCGCCGGTCAGCCCCGCTCCTCCGCCGGACTTTTCCCTGAATGCTATACGGGAATCGATTCCACCGACCCGAGCGTGAACGGAGACCTTCCCTGGGGAAACACAGATCCCGGTCTGCCGGAAGAATAAATAAAGAAAAGGAAGCTGTCCAAATGAAAAGTATCCTGATTCTCGCACTGGCACTCCTGATACTGCTTAGCAGCGGAAATCAAATCAATTCATCCCTTCTGTCCTTCCTGAACCGGGAATCTGAGGAAACGGCCTGGCTGGCGGAAACGCCTGAAGCGCAGACGCCAGTTCCCACTCAAACTCCCACCCCCAGGAAGCCGAAGAAGACCGAAGCACCCAAAAAGACCGCGCCTCCGAAGCCGACGGAAACGCCGGAAGAAACCGAAGCGCCGTCGGAAGCCACCTATACCATCAAGGTGGTGGATCAGAACGGAGACCCTGTTCCCAACGCCTCGATCAGCATCTGTACGGATACGGCCTGTGAGATCAGAAAGACCAATAAAAGAGGACAGGTCGTCTATCAGGGTGCGCCTTACGCTTACCACATCCTGCTGCTGAAGCTTCCCAAAGGCTACAGCTTCGGCGGAAAAACAGATGCCTATACTTCGGAAAAGTCCTCTACCGTAACGTTCAAAGTCAAGCGCAATTCCTGAACCGGCTCCGTCCGTTTGGGGGAGAACGGAACTTACCGGCTGATGGCCTCCGGAAAGTGCGGGAAAGCTGCCGTCATCTATCCTGACTGATTCTCTGCAGAACCGCCGGATCATGAAAGAACAAAGGACTGCCTCATGATGTGAGACAGTCCTTTGTTTACAGGAAACCCGGCCGCTTACAGATCCTTGTATGTGCATCCGGAGGGAGCCCCGGCTTTCCGGAAAATCTTCTTATACAGGGCCTTTTTCGAAGCAGGGCACTGGAATACGGCTTTTTTATAGATGCCTTTAAACGCGTTGGAGCCGAGCGTCTTCGCCGTCAGTTTCGTCGTCTGTACGATGATTTTTTTCAGCTTTTTGCAGGCATAAAAAGCTTTGCTTCCGATGTTTTTCACATTCTTGCCGAGCGTGACGGAGGTCACCTTCCCGTCCTCATACAGGGCCTCATCCGAAATACCCGTCACTTTATAGCTTTTTCCCTTATACTTCACTGTGGCGGGGATGACAACCTTCGACTTGCTTCCGGGCTTTTTCAGTCCTGTGAAGCAAACCGCCTTTTTCTCCGTGATCTCATAATTCAGTCCGCTGACGGAAAAGGCATCTCCGATCTGGGGCTCCTCTTCCGGTTCCTCCGGCTTTTCCCCCGGATCGGGCAGCCAGGGCGTCAGCTCGTTGGCAACGTCCTGCTCGGACATGAAGGCTCCGATATGGACCATCCGGCATGTGCCTTTCACATCCACAAGAACGGAGGTGGGCAGACCGTTGCTCCCGGTCAGCCAGAACAGGGAGCTGTTCTCATCCCGGCCCATCGGGAAGGTCAGCCCGAATGACTGCTGATATTCAATCACCCGGTCCATGGTATCCGTCGCTTCAACCGTCAGCCCGACAACTTCGAGCTGATCCTTGTGCTTGGCATAGAACGACTGGATAAAAGGAAATTCATAATCGCACCAGCCGCACCATGTTGCCCAGAAAACCACCAGCACCGCCTTGTTCTTGGCCAGCGTTCCGGACAGGGAAAAACTGCCGGCCGTCGTATCGACCGTAAAATCGGGAGCAGGCGTCCCCTCCTTGAACTGCCCTTGCGCCGAAGCGGGCACAATGCCGATCATCAGAATCAGCGTCAGCAGCAGACAAATCCATCTTTTCATTTTTCATGCTCCTTTTTCGGTTTCTTCGCAAATCGCAGGCCGGTATCCGCCGGAACGCTTCTTTTCCTTCCGGAGCGGACCCTCACCCGCCGTTTCAAGTAGATCTATTATACCATCCCGTCGTTTCCTTGTAAATTCATTTTCCCGCTTTTACTCCCGAATCATCCGGGAAACGATCTCCGGAATGGCCGCAACCGTATCGCTGGCGATCATGCTGACCGGATTGATCCGCCGCTGGGCCGATTCACCGGCCCTGCCGTTGATCCATGCGGCCGCCGCGGCCGCCTCCAGCGGGTTTTTCATCCAGGCCAGCAGCGCCGCCAGGATGCCGGACAGAACATCTCCGCTGCCTGCTGTCGCCATTCCGGGGCATCCCGCATCCACCAGCCGGGTATCCTGCCCGTCGGTAATCACCGTGGTCGGGCCTTTCAGCAGGACCACGCTTCCCGTATCCCGGGCAAAATTCTCCGCCGTGTCGATCGGTGCGGAAAGGATTTCTTCCGCACTTTTCCCGGTCAGGCGGGAGAATTCCCCGATATGAGGTGTCAGCACCAGGGACGGCATCGCCCTGCGGATCAATGTCCGATCCTCCCGGGCCAACAGGTTCAAACCGTCCGCGTCCACCGCCAGCTTTCCCGGAAAACGGGTCAGCAGAAAATGCAGCATTTCCGCGGCGCCTCCGGATTCTCCGATGCCCATTCCGAAGGCTGCCGCTTTCAGATTGGCCGTCAGCTGTACGGCTTCCCGCTCCCGGAACTGAAGCTCCCCGTTTTCTTCCGAAAGCGGAAACAGCGTACTCTCCAGGATCAGCGGCGCCAGCGTCCCGCAAAGGGAACGGGGAACCGCCGCTTTCACCACACCCGCTCCGGACCGCATGGCCGCGTTGGCCATGGCGGCCAGCCGGATGGCACCCTGATATTTTTCGGATCCGCCGATCAGGCCGATATATCCGTAGGTTCCTTTATGGGAAAGATTCTTTCTGGGCGAAAAAATGCCGCGGAAATCGGAATCCTCCATCAGCCGGAATGTCCGTTCCGCCGGAGAGATGCCGATGTCCAGGTTGATCTTCCTTTTCATCACGTCCTTCGCCCGGTTCAGAAAATGCCCGGGCTGAAAACCGCCGACCGAAACCGTCAGGTCCGACTGCACACAGAGCTCTCCCATGCCGGAGTCCCCGTCCAGGCCGCTGTTGATATCCACCGCCACCTTATAGGCCGGGCTGGCGTTCATTGCCTCGATCACCTCCCGGGCCGTTCCCCGGATCTCGCCCCGGAATCCGGTTCCGAACAGGCAGTCCACCAGCGTCCCCCAGGAAGAAAGATCCTCGCCGGGCGTCCATTCACGAATCCTTACACCCGCGTCCCGGCACCGTTCATAATAAAAGCGCCCGTCCGGTGAAAAACGGTCTCCCGTCAGGAAAACCGTGCAGGGAATTCCAGCCTCCTTCAGATGAAGGGCCAGCACATAGCCATCCCCGGCGTTATTGCCGCTTCCGCAGAAGATCCCCACGGGGGGCTTCCAGTCCGTGCTTTCAAAAATCCCACGTCCCGCCCGGGCCATCAGCTCCCGGCCCGGAATCCCCCCGGCGATGGCCGCTGCGTCGCTGCGGCGCATATTGGCAACGGAAAGAACCGGTATCATTTTCAGATCTCCCCTTTCTTCTGTTCCGCGTTTTTCCGCAGAACTTATTTTACCCTTCGTCACGGCGGTTGTCCATCCAAAAACCGGTTCCGCGGCAACAGGATGCGCCTTTGTTTTTTCCGGTCTTTTCGCAGAGAAATAAATATGATATAATGCCTTCGGTTCCATTCTGAGACAATACAGGAGGAGAATGCCATGGCGGTTTATCACCGGATACTGCTCAAGCTCAGCGGAGAAGCCCTGAAAGGCGGAGAGGACCTCTTTGATTTTGAAAAGGTTGGCGGCATCGCGCGAATCATCCGGCGCATGCGTGAGATGGGAGTGGAAGTCGGCATCGTAATCGGCGCGGGAAACATCTGGCGCGGACGGCAGGGCCCTGCCGCCAGTATGGACGCGGTCACGGCCGACCAGATGGGAATGCTCGGCACGGTGATCAACTGCCTCTGCGTGGCGGATGCCGTCCGCCGGGAAGGCGTGGACGCCGTCGTCCAGAGCGCTGTGGACATGAACCGTTTTGCGGAGCCCTTCAATGCCATGGCTGCCCGGCGGCATCTGAAGGAAGGCCGGGTCGTGTTCTTTGCCTGCGGTACCGGAAATCCCTTCTTCTCCACTGACTCGGGGGTTGCGCTTCGGGCCGCTGAAATGAAAGTGGATGCCATCCTGATGGCCAAAAACATTGACGGAGTTTATACTGCGGATCCGGCCAAGGATCCCTCCGCCACGCTGATACGCGACATCACCTATAACGAAGCGCTCCGGCGCGGACTCAAGGTGATGGACGCGTCCGCCTTCGCCCTGTGTGCGGAGAATCAGATTCCCATGGTCCGGGTCTTCGGGCTGGACGATCCGGAAAACCTGATCCGCGTATTGGAAGGCGATCCCATGGGAACCTTCGTTCATCCCTGAAAAAGCAAAAAACTCCGGGCGGCTCATTTGTCCGCCCGGAGTTTTTTTGTTTCCGGATCTTTTACTCCGCCCGGTTCAGCAGGTTTACCATATAAAGGAACTCTTCCTTATAGGGATCCCCGCTGACGGCACCGCATCCGCGGAGCAGTTCCAGCGCGGAAGCATAGGTCGCACTTCCGGCCCATTCGCTCTCCCTCAGCAGCATGCCCGTTTCCGCCACCGCGGCGGCAAACTTCATGTTGTCGCTCAGTTCTTCAGCTGCCTCTCCGGTCAGCGTCCGTACATACAGTTTGCTTTCCGTTCCTTTCGGCTCCTTTGCCCGGATGTTCACGGTCAGCCATTCGTCACTGCCGCCTGCTTCCGTCGAAGTATAGCGGCTGGACGTTTCTCCGAAGTCAAAGCTGCTTCCCGCCTGCACGATTTCGTACTGGGCGGTTACCCGATGGCCGCTGCCGATCTCGCCGCCGTCCTTTTCGTCGTTCGCAAAGTCTTCGGCCGCCATGGTCCTGTCCTCATATCCGATCAGGCGGTATCCCTTGATTCTGGCCGGATTGAAGTCCACCTGCAGCTTCACGTCCTTCGCAACCATGTCAAAGGTGCCGCCGCCCTCCGTCACCAGCGCCTTGCGCGCCTCATAGATCGTATCGATATACCAGCAGTTGCCGTCTCCGTAATCCGCCAGGGCTTCCATCTTATTATCCTTGTAGTTGCCCATTCCGAAGCCCAGGCAGGTCAGGGAAATACCGCTTTTCTTCTTCTCCATGACGAGCTTCGCCAGCTCCGCCTCGCTGGTCACGCCCACGTTCAGATCCCCGTCCGTAGCCAGCAGGATCCGTCCGGTTCCGTTTGCCGGCAGATATTTAGAGGCAAACGGAACCGGACGGATCCTGCACTGCCGTTGGTGTACCCTTCCGCTTCCAGCTCCGTAATGGCTTCCATGATCCTGGTTTTTTCCGTCGCGGGTACGCCTTCCAGAACCACCCTGTCCGAAGACGCATAGGTGACAATGGAAATCAGATCGGTAGGCCGCAGCTCCTCCAGCAGCAGAAGGAACGCCCGCTTCACCAGATCCAGACGGTCCGGGCCTTCCATGCTTCCGCTGGTATCAATCAGGAATACCAGATGCCGGGGTTCGCTTTCCGATGCTTCGACCATGCGGGCCTGCAGACCGATCTGAAGCAGCAGGGTTTCCGCGTTCCAGGGGCAGCGTGCCAGCTCCAGGGTCACACCCAGCGGATCCGAGCCCTCCGGCTGCCGGTAATCGTAGGAGAAATAATTCAGCATCTCCTCAATCCGTACGCTGCCCGCAGGAACGGCCTCCCCTGCCAGAATCCGCTTGCGCAGCTGTGCGTAGGAAGATGTATCCACATCCGCCGCGAAAGTCGACAGCGGGGCGGTGCTCACGGACTGGAATCCGTTTTCCGCAAAGAAAGTATATTCATCCGTCGAGAAAGGCATTGCCGTGGCGAAAACCATTCCGGCGACCGCATACAGACTCTCGCCGCTTTCCTCCAGGGCATATCCTTCCTCCGCTTCATAATCCCTGGCTACCCAGGGTAAATTGGTCGGATCCGGTTCCCAGGGCCTGGCTTTTTCACTCATCAGCAGCTCCCAGGTCACTGAATCGGTCATTCCCGTGGACATCAGACCATGCTCATGCTGAAAAAGCGCCACCGCTTCTTCCGTCTCTCCGTCATAGCTGCCGGTGGCCGGACCCCGGAGATACTGCAGGCTGATCAGCCGCTCCTGCAGAGCGGTCACCCGTTCTCCCGTGTCTCCCAGGGCCAGAATCTGAAACGCTTCCTCTCCAAGCGCGGACAGGCCAAGACCGAGCGCCAGTATGAGGGCGAGCACTGCAGCGATTCCTCTTTTGATCTTTTTCATCTTCTTTTCCTCCGTTTCTCCCCTCCGGAAGGGGTTCCGCCTGTAAAGCTTCCTGGTCTGCGCTTCACGCCGCCTTTGGTCCGTAAGGCTTTCAGCGCCGCTTTCATTCTGTCTGACGGTCCTTTCCGAAATAAGTTCCTGAATTCCGAAAAAATTCTTGACATGCCCTTTTCCATTTGCTATAATACCTCCCGCAGCTAAGAGCTGTTGTTGGGGAATGGTGTAACGGCAGCACCTACGACTCTGACTCGTATTGTCTAGGTTCGAATCCTAGTTCCCCAGCTTTTTCTTGATTTTGGCTCCGTTGTCTAGAGGCCTAGGACGCCGCCCTCTCAAGGCGGAAACACGGGTTTGAATCCCGTCGGAGCTGCTCGGCCAGATCCCTGCATCAGGTGCAGGGTATTTTTTTGTTTTCAGAATCATTTACAGAACGTTTACATTGGAATTATTGCCTGCAGG
>JAEEGL015100089.1_pt1 | contig 12851 bp, 8 predicted proteins | sample 9134231 | NCBI WGS metagenome assembly JAEEGL01 (sample SAMN16246548, study PRJNA631951) | gut metagenome | biome: gut microbiome; feature: rumen; material: fiber-attached | host: Bos | place: Iran: Karaj | collected 2018-10
CTGCCTTATCTGCACAGTTTTTTTGTGCAGATAAGGTTTTCTGTTTATAAAAATCGCTTTGAGTTTAGTGAGTTGTAGCCGCGAAGAGACGGACTTTCTTATAATCGGCATATCCCTCACTACCTAAAAAGATATTAAGCGATTGCCCCCCCGGCCGGGATGATCGCCCTCACCCCCGACTGTTGTAGAGCTCCCAGTAGAAGCCTCCCAACTCGAGCAGCTCTTCATGTGTACCCTTTTCGATCACGTTTCCGTCCTTCATAACCAGGATGATATCCGCGTTTTTGATGGTGGACAGCCTGTGAGCCACGATAAATGAGGTCCTTCCCTGCATGAGGGTCTTAAACGACTCCTGAATATGCTTTTCTGTCCTGGTATCTATCGAGGAGGTTGCCTCATCGAGTATCAGCATCGGAGGCGGCGCGAGCATTATCCTTGTAATGCACAAAAGCTGCTTCTGCCCCTGTGAAAGCTGTCCCGCGTCCTCTCCGGTCACCGTATCATAGCCCTTTTCAAGCCTTCTGATAAAGGAGTGGGCGTGGGTAGCCTTAGCCGCCTCCACTATCTCCTCCATGGTGGCATCCGGCTTGCCAAGCCTTATGTTATCGGCTATTGTCCCTTTTCTCAGCCAGGTATCCTGAAGCACCATTCCGTAAGAGCTTCTGAGGCTCTTTCTGGTGATATCCCTTATATCCTTTCCATCTACCTTTATGGAACCGGACTCCACATCATAGAAGCGCATCAGCAGATTTATGATAGTTGTCTTTCCGCAGCCCGTGGGCCCTACTATCGCCACCCTTTCCCCGGGCCTGACCTCGATGTTCAGGTTTTCTATGAGCCTCCTGTCCTTTGAATAGGAGAAATCCACCTCTGATACGGACACCTCTCCCTCTGCCTTTTCAAGGTCCGGAAGCCTCCTGTCCGAAATCTCGGGCTCTGTATCAATAAGCTCAAAAACCCTGGCCGCGCAGGCAATAGCATTTGAAAACTCGGTAATGACCCCGGTTATCTCGTTGAAAGGCCTGGTATACTGGTTGGCGTAGCTTAAAAAGCAGGTCAGTGTCCCGACGCTCATTCCCCCTGAAAGAACGTTAAGGGCGCCGAAAAGGGCAACGAGAGCGTACATGACCGAATTTACAAACCGGGTGCCGGGATTGGTGAGGGAAGAATAGAACACCGCCTTAAGCGAGGCGTCCCTAAGCTCATCGTTCATCTCATCAAAGGCCGCAAGGGTCCTGTCCTCATGGGCATAGGCCTTGATCACCCTAATATTCCCCAGGGACTCGTTGATAAAGGCGGTCTGTTCCCCCCTTATCTCCGACTGTCTCTTAAACATCGAAAAGGTCCTTGAGGAAACGAACCTTGCAAAAAAGAGGGAAAGCGGAGTGACAAACAGCACAATCAGCGTTATCTTCGCATTCATCCCGAACATGAAGCATAAGGTTCCGGCTATCGTAACAAGACCGGAAAACAGCTGCGTAAAGCCCATGATCAGCCCTTCGGAAAGCTGGTCCACATCGGCTACCATATTGCTGACTATGCTTCCGTGGGGAGTCTGGTCAAGGAAGGAAAAGGGCAGCCTTAACAGCTTGTCAAAGGCATCGTTTCTGATATCCCTTACCGTGAAGAAGGCTGTCTTATTATTGAGGATGTTCATAAACCACTGGGAAAAGCCCACGATGAGCACCGAGATCAGCGCCTTTGTTAAGATTTTAACGATCCCGTCGATATCGACCCTTCCGTATACTATCAGATCGATGGCATTTCCGATCAGGATAGGCACATAAAGAGTACCTGCCACCGAGATCACGGCACAGATGAGGGATAAAAGGACAAGGCCGAAATAGGGCTTTAAATATATCATTATCCTTCTCAGGGTACCTGACCTTTTCATCACGCGCCCTCCTGTTCGTACTGGGATTCATGAATCTCACGGTAGATCCCCGATGTTTTCAGAAGCTCCTCATGAGTGCCGGATGCCTTCAGCTCTCCGTCATCCATCACAAGGATCAGATCCGCGTTCTGTATGCTCATGGTGCGCTGTGAGATGATAAAGATCGTGGGAGAATAATCCAGCTTTTTAAGATTATTCCTCAGCTTCAGATCCGTAATAAAATCCAGGGCCGAGGTGCTGTCGTCAAGGATCAGTATCTTCGGTCTTTTAACAAGCGCCCTGGCTATCGTAAGCCTCTGTCTCTGTCCTCCCGAGAAATTGGAGCCGTTCTGGGCCACCGGCGCATGCAGTCCTCCCTTTGAGGCAATGACCTCAGAGGCTGCCGCAAGCTCTATGGCTTCCTCGATTTCCTTATCCGTCGCGTTTTCGTTTCCCCAGCGCATATTTTCCGCTATGGTGCCCTTAAAGAGCACGGCCTTCTGGGGTACTATGCCCATCATTTCCCTGAGCTCGTTTAAGGGAAGCTCCCTGACATCGGTTCCGAATACCAGGACCCTCCCCGAGGTGGCGTCATAGAATCTGGGTATCAGGTTGACTATGGTGGATTTCCCGGAACCGGTACCGCCTATTATCCCTATGGTAGCTCCCTTTTTTGCCTTAAAGCTTATATTGCTCAAAGACTCGTCACCGTTTTCGGTATATCTGAAGGACACCTTGTCAAACCTGACGGCCGTGTTTTTATCTCCTTTGGGAAGACCGGTCTGTCCCTCTTTTAACGAAGGCTCAACCTTAAATATCTCCTCTATCCTGTTACAGCTGGCAACCGCCCTGTTTATCGTAACAATGAGGTTGGCAAATTTAACCAGCTCCACAAGGATCTGGGACATATAATTGTAAAGGGCAACTACCTTTCCCTGTGTGAGGGCTCCGGCGCTGACCCTGACCGCCCCTGTATGGATAAGGATTATGATCGCCAGGTTTACCGCTACAAAGGTAATGGGGTTTAACAGTGCGGAAACATGTCCCGCCTTCAGCTGTGAGGAGATATGATCATCGTTACTGTTCCTGAAGCTCTCCCTTTCCCCGTCCTCCATGCAGAAGGCCCTTATGACTCTGCTTCCCGACAGGTTTTCCCCGGTAAGCAGGGTAATACGGTCAAGCTTTTGCTGAACCGTCTTAAGCATGGGGATATTGACCGACATTATCACCGCAACGACCACGGACAGCACCGCGATCAGGACAACAAAAAGAAGCGCCGCCTTAAAGTCGATGGTAAAGGCCATTATCATGGCTCCGAACACGATAAAGGGCGAACGCAGAAACAGACGCAAAAACATGTTAACTCCTGTCTGCGCCTGATTCACATCACTTGTCATTCTGGTTATCATTGCGGAGGTCGAGATCTCGTCAGTCTCTTTATGGGAAAAGCTCAGTATATGCTTAAACAGATCATGCCTTAGAGCCAGTGAGAAGCCTGTTGCCGCCCTGGCCGCAAAATACTGTGCGCAGACCGCGCAGACAAGCCCCACTGCCCCGAGACAGATCATGATCATGACCCTGCCTGTGATATATGAAGGAGACCCGCCGCCTATCCCCCTGTCTATGATATCTGCCACGACAAGCGGGATAAACAGCTCAAAAACAGCCTCCAGCATTTTAAAGAGAGGCGCGATCACGCACTCTCTTTTATAATCCTTAAGATATTTCAGTACCGACTTCATTGATTCTTTACTTCCCGGAGCCGAAAATGGATCTTATGCCATTAAGGATCCCTGCGAAAAATCCCGTTTTCTCTTCCTTAGACGCAGAGGTTTCCCTCATGATATCATCGACCCTTGCGGATCTGGCAGCCTCTTCCCTGCCTGCCTGGGTATTATCTCTTTTCTCCTCTCTGTTATACGGTTTTTTCTCTCCCTGTCTGTATTTTCCGTCTCCTCTTTTTCTGTCATGGTACCTTCTTGCCTTGCTTTTCTTATTCGCCTTTCTGCAGCTGCTGCACCGCTTTGGAACCTCCAGCCCTTTCCCTTCATAAAAGCTTATCTCCGAATCCGTCATCTCGAATTCTTTACCGCACTGAATACAAGTTTTCTTCATTAACATCCTCCCCTGTAAGGTATTCTTATATATCCGGTTTTATACCTCACTGTAAATTTGTACTACTCTGACTGGCCTCAAGGAGCTTATTTCTCATCTCGGTCTCTATCCTTGCAAGCTCCGCCTCTGCCTCCTGCCTCTTCACTCTTCCTTCGGCCTGGATCTTCATGACCTCATCAAGCGTATCGATAAGGGACTGGTTTGTCTGGGTAAGAGTTTCGATATCAACTATCCCTCTCTCGCTCTCCTTTGCCGTCTCCACGGTGGCAAGCTTTAACGCCTCCGCGTTCTTACGAAGCAGCTCATTGGTCATGTCTGACACCCTGTGCTGGGCCTTTGCGGCCTGATCGGCATGATTAAGCCCTATGGCGATCACCATCTGGCTCTTCCACAGAGGGATGGTGTTTACCAGCGTAGACTGGATCTTCTCCGACATGGTGGTGTCATTGTTCTGTATCAGCCTTATCTGCGGGGCCATCTGCATGGAGATATTCCTGGTCAGCTCCAGATCGTATATCTTCTTTTCAAACCTGTCGACCATGGAGGCGTAGTCCCTTGCCGCCTGGGTATCCTCGGCCAGATTGCTCTCCTCTGCTTTCTTTAAAAGCCTCGGAAGCTCCACCTCCTTTGCCTCCTTAAGCTTCTCCTTACCGGCTATGATATAAAGGGAAAGCTCCTTGAAATATTCAAGATTGGTCTCATACATCTTATCAAGCATCGCAACGTCCTTGAGCAGTACCACCTGGTGCCCCTCCATTGCCTTGACCACCCTGTCGATATTTCCCTCTGCCTTATCGTATTTCGCCTTCAGGCCGTCCAGCTTCTTTTCTGTTTTTTTGAACAGGCCGAACAGTCCGCCCTTCTGTTCCGTATCGTCGTCAAAGGCCTTAAGCTCATCCACCACCGAGTTGAGAAGATCTCCTATCTCTCCCAGGTCCTTGGTCTTTACATTATTAAGCGCCGTCTCCGAAAAATCAGCTATCTTTTTCTGCGCTCCTGCCCCGTACTGCAGTACAAACCTGGAATCGTTTATATCGATCTGTGAAATATAATCCCTTACCTTGTCCTGCTCGGCCATGGTAAGCTCTACCCCGTCCAGATTAAGCGCAGGCACCTGAGCGATAACGCCTGCTTCCTTATCCATAATGCTTTCCAAAGTTTCGCTCATTTCTCCACCTCCATTAAAAATATCATATGTAATTCTATGTGAGCCCTTCCTGCTTAAGCATCGTTTCAAGCACCTTCGCATCGGAGGTTACATCCCATACCGAGTCCCTGAAAAGGTTGTTCAAAAGCTGCGTAAAGGCATCATTTATCTTATCAAGCGTCATTTCGATCTCAGCCTTGGCCTTGATAATATCCTCCCCGGGAGCGCTCACCCTGTCATACTCAGCATAGGCCTCCACGAGCTTGATCATCGTGGGCAGATAGTAGTCCATCAGCTTGTGTATCCTGTCCATCTGCTCGGGATGCTCCCTGACACAGTCAAATATCTCACGAAGCAGTGCCTCCAGCCTGGAAAGCTTTTCGGAGATCACCTCGCCCGGTATCTGGTCATTCAGCTCATGAAGACGGCTGACATAGGCCATCCCCTCCCTGATCATCGCTGTCAGGGCCGCGTTTTCCTCTTCGGATATCTCCCTGGCCTCGGAATCGATGATATTTTTCTCTTCCTCCCTGATCCTTTTCTGCGTTTCGGCCTTAAGATATTCCTCATAGACCTCTCTTGAAAGCATAAGGGTGGTCTCATCCGCGTCAAGATAGCCTTCGGGGAAATAGCCCCTCTTAAGCATCTTCTTGATATCACGGACAACGCTCTTTGGCTTCATGCCCATGGCAGAAGCAAGGTTTGCGACGGAGGAATACATTTTCTCCCCGCAGATCTGGGCATATCTCTTAGCCCTTTCAAGCATTCCTTTATTATACAACCCAACCCCGAATAATCCAACAGAAATAACAAAAAGGATCGTGGGCATGATCATCGATACCGGAGAGCTCTGCACCAATACATGGCTGATCCCCGAAACGGCAGCTTTTACGCCGCAGGCGATCATGCCCACGGCTCCTCCCACCGTAAAGATACCGGCGTATACATTGCCTATCGGATTAAACGCTCCGGGTTTTGTAAGGGCATTGGTCACCTTTTTATAGTTAGCGGGAACAGCCCCGTTTCCGGCGTTTTTCCGAAGCTCCTCCTTCTGCTTTCTCCGGGCCTCTTCAGCCTGCCTTCGCCTCTGCTTCTCCTGACGACGGTATTCATGCTCCTTAGCGATCCGATCCTGGAACTCCCTTGTTTTGCTGTCTGTCGGATAGGTTTTGGCGTCATATTCGCTGGTCTTTTTCGCTCTTGACGGATCAACCCCCAGGGCATCCGAAAAAACCTGATCCACCGAATCCGAAATAGCCCGGTTGAGGCCGCTGAAATCACCGGTTCTAAGCCCCTCAGACAGTGAGGAGGTTATCCTCCGGCCTATATCCTGATATGGTTGATTACTTTTTTTATCGTTATCCATAGATCTACAGCTTTTCCAATACCTTCAGCAGATATTCCCAGGTTCTCTTCACACTGCCGCTGTCAAGGCTTTCCTTGGGCGTATGTATGTCCGTCATATCCGGCCCTATCGAAACGGCGTCAAGCCCCTCTACCCCATCCGAAAACAGGCCGCATTCAAGACCCGCATGGATCGCCTCAACCACCATATCCTTCCCGTAAAGCTCCCTGAAGGTGTCGGTCATTATCTTCTGAAGCCATGACTCCTCTCTGTATTCCCAGGCCGGATAAGCCCCCGCAAGGCTCACGCCGCCTCCCAGGGCATCCATTATGTTTGAAAGCCTGTCGGTCAGCTCTTCCTTTTCCGTATTTACCGAGCTCCTTACGGAAAACGATGCTGAAAGCTCATCTCCCTCATCCTTTAATATCCCCAGATTTAAGGAGGTCTGGACAAGCCCCTCAATTGAGCTGCTCATTCTCTGAACTCCCTGCGGAAGGAGCCTGAGCATCCTTATCGCCCTCTGTGTGGAGGCCCTGTCCATGGGGATCCTGTCACCGCCCTGTATTTCCTTTGCGCTCAGCCTGATATCGGGATCGGTAACATGATATTCATTCTTAAGCACCTTATCAAGCTCTGACACCACCTTCTGCGCCTTTTCGGCCGCTTCCCTGTCCTTAAGCACGATCACGGCTTCCGAGCTTCTGGGGATCGCATTGTCCTTGTTGCCCCCGGAGACGGTAACGAGCCTGAAAGGGGTTTCTTTATAAATATAGGACAGCGCCCTTCCGATGACAGTATTGGAACAGGCTCTTCCCTTGTCTATTTCCTGACCCGAGTGGCCTCCCACCATGCCATCGGCCTTAATGGTTAACATAACTCCATCAAAGCCTTCCCGCCTGACCGGAAGCCTGCAGGTCGCGGTGACTCCCCCGGCACAGCTTACAAGAAGATGACCCTCTTCCTCCGAATCCACGTTTATAAGGATTTTTGACCTAAGCTTTCCCATATCGAGAGCAGCCGCCCCCAGCATCCCGATCTCCTCATCCACCGTAAACACAGCCTCGATGGGCGGATGCGCAATGCTGTCGGAATCAAGTATTGCAAGGGCATAGGCTATCGCTATCCCGTCGTCTCCGCCCAGGGTGGTGCCCTCGGCGCTTATGATGCCGTCCTTCAGTGCAAGCTTAAGGCCGTCCTTAGCAAAATCGATATCCGTGCCCTCTTCCTTCTCACATACCATGTCAAGATGGCCCTGAAGCATCACATAAGGCTTATCCTTATAGCCCTCAGTCCCGTCCTTCCAAATGATAATGTTATTACTCTCGTCCTGATAATATTCAAGCCCCCTGCTTTTGGCAAAGGCTGCACAGTGATCGCTTATCCTTTTCGTATCCCCCGAGCCGTGGGGAATAGTCGTTATCTCCTCAAAAAAACCGAAAACCGAAGCCGGTTCAAGTCCTGATAAAACTCCCATATTATTCTCCTTTTATTTATCGAGTCTCTGTCTTTCTACCAGATCCGCAAAGAAGCCGCCCTTTTCTATGAGCTCTTCATAAGTGCCGTCTTCTATTATCCTGCCTCCGTCCAGTACAAGGATCCTGTCGCATTCCTTTATGGTCGAAAGTCTGTGGGCAATGATTATCCTGGTGCAGTTAAGCCCGTTCAGCGCCTCCGATACCTTCTTCTGCGTTTCATTGTCAAGAGCCGACGTAGCCTCGTCAAATATCAGGATATTCGGCTTAGGAGCTACCGCCCTTGCGATCAGCAGCCTTTGCTTCTGTCCGCCGGAAATGCCTCCCGAGCCCTCAGAGATAATGGTATGCATCCCCATGGGCATAGCCTTGATATCATCGGCAATACCCGCCATCTCCGCGGCTTCCCAAGCATCATCCAGAGTAAGGCTCGGCGCCGAGATAGTAATGTTCTCATATATGCTTCCCACAAAAAGCTTGCCGTTCTGCATAACCGACCCTATATTTTTTCTAAGGGTCTTAAGATCAAGCTTTGACATATCTCTTCCGTCATAATAGATCGAGCCCTTCTGAGGAGTCTCAAAGCCGAGGAGAAGCCGCATAAGCGTGGATTTTCCGCAGCCTGTCTTTCCCACGATGGCTATGTACTGCTTCGGGCGGATCTTTATGCATATATCATCAAGCACCATAGGCATGTTATCAACATATCTGAAGGAAACATGACTGAGCTCTATATTCCCCGTAAGGCGGTTGACCATATATTTTTTCTCCGAGATCTCGGGAACCGTCTTCAGAAAAGGCTCCACCATCTCGATTATGGGCTGGACCTGCGCAACCTTCAGCGCTATCCCCGAAAGGGAAATGAAGGCTGCCGATACCATACCGTATGCAGAGCTGAAGGCATTATAGTCCGCTACCGAGATGCCGCTTTCCAAAGCCTTGTAATACAGGACGATCAGACCGATCAGGGTGATGGCCTGGGAAATGACGCCGTTGATCTTCAGAAAGAACATGGGATTATAATCGAGCTTAACCGATTTGGCATATTGCAGCGCCCACTTTGAAAAAGCCCTCTTTTCGGCTCCCGCAAGCCTTATCTTCTGAACCCCCGTCACTATCGCGTGTGTAAGTCCGCTCTCTTTCGCAGAGAGATTCATCTTCTGCCTCGAGACATTCATCTGAAGGAGAGTGCTCACAAACGAGAAGACCACGGTGATCATTATGATCGTAAACGCGGTCGAGCACAGAGAGGGCGCGAACCTGTAAATCTGCGTGATATATGCAAGGGAAAAGACCGAGGTGAGCCCGGTTGACAGCACCATGTCGAGCAGGGTGGAGGACAGAGTGGTTATATACGCCATCCTCTGGCTCAGCTCACCGGAATTATAATCCTTAAAAAAATCCGCCGGAAGCGACAAGACTCTCATCATCGCGGCCGCCTGCACATTCACGGATACCTTGGTATTGATCCTTGAAAACAAAAGGTTCTTGATGGCCTGGAGCAGTGTTACGCTGGTGGTCACCGAAATAAGAAAGAACCCGGCCGACATCAGGACTCTTAAGTTTTTGCTGTCCAAAACATCCGAAAACAGGGCATGGCTCATTTTAGGCTGTATAAAGCCGAGCATCATAACGAAAAACATCGCTATGACAATGGGAACTATGTCAGGGATATGGAGCATCCCCGCCATATACATCATCATATCCCTGATTCCCAGTTCTCTGAGGGGGAAGGGTTTGTAAAAGCAGATACCCTCATCCTCAAACAGCTCTTCGGACGCCTTCAGGACCATCTTTCTTTTTCCGGTTTCCGGATCCAGATAGGTATAGCCCCCAAAGTCGTTTCTCGGAATAAACGCCGTAAGCATGCCGCCCTGTTTGAGCACTCCGAGCATGGGGCCTACCGCATCGCCGCTCCAGCCTTCCTTCAGCTTTACCGGACGGTACATGATGCCGTAAGGACGGCAGAGATAATCTATCTGCTCCCCGGGCTCTTTGAGATTTTCAGGGATATCCATGCTGTGGACATGATAGTACTTCAATATCTCATCTATGGAATTTTTGGAGACAAGCCTTTCATCCTTCAGGGCAACCGCTATCTTATCGCCGAGGATCGCCCCGGTCATACCGATCAGGGCGCTTGAAAAAAGCTCATCGTCCAAAAGTTTTCTTTTGTGTATCTGTTCATCGAACCAGCCCAAACCGCCATTATCACTCATGTTACAATCGTCCGTTCAACTATTTATTCCTATTCGCTGGTAACCAGCCTGGTATACACTCCGTTTAGGGAATACAACTCCTCGTGCGTTCCCCTCTCCACAACCTTCCCGTGGTCAAGCACGATTATCTCATCACTGTCCCTTATGGTGGAAAGCCTGTGAGCGATCACAATACAGGTTATCCCTCTGTCCTTGATGGCTTTTACGACCTCAAATTCGGTCCTTGCATCGAGGGCGGAGGTTGCCTCGTCAAGGATTATTATCCTGGGATCTCCCGCAAGGACTCTTGCTATCTCCATCCTCTGTCTCTGGCCTCCGGAGAAATCTCTTCCTCCTTCACTGACCATATACTGGTATCCCCCGTCCCTTATCATTATCTCATCATGTATCTGGGCATCCCTGGCTGCCAGGATCATCTCAAAATCCTCTATGGAATTGTCCCACATCTTAATATTGTTAGCTATGGTATCCTCAAATAATATAATGTCCTGATCCACTACCGAAAGGGATCCGGTCAGGACACTTCTGTCCACCTCTCCAATAGGCGTTCCGTCAAACAGTATCTCTCCCTCCCAGGGCTTGCAAAGGCCTGATATGAGCTTTGACAGGGTTGACTTGCCGCAGCCCGAAGCCCCGACAAAAGCCACTCTTCCGCCGGGCTTAATAGTCATGCTGAAATCCTTTATCAGAGGCTCGGCCAGCTTGGAATAGCCGAAGGTGATGTTCTTAAGCTCCACTCCGCCCGAAAGCTTTCCGTAATGCTTGCCGGTATCCTCCTCCTTCTCTTCCTCGATATCAACGGGATATTCCATTACGTCCTCGATACGCTCCATATTGGTACGCATCTCCTGCAGGGACTGTCCCGCGGTAATAAGGTTCGAGGCGGGAGACATGAAGGAGCTTAAAAAGCCCTGAAATGCCGTGACCATACCGAGAGTAAACTTTCCCCTCATGGCAAGTAAGATGCCTCCGCATAATACCAGGGTATTTGTTATGGAGGAAACAATGGCAGGAAGGGAACCCAGGATCTGGTTTACCCTGATGGTCTTTACCTCGGAAGTATTTACGCTTGCCTGCAGTCCCGACCACTTTTCGAAATACCCGTTCTCCGCTCCGTTTGCCTTGATGGATTCGATCATATCGATCCCGTTTACGGTTGCGGCCGCAAATTTGCCCGAATCCCTCATCTGCACTCTCGTGATATTTATCCGCTTTTTTGAAATGATCCTTGATAATCCGATATTGATCAGTATTGACAATATCCCGAGGACAGTGAGGGTAAAGTTGTAACGTATCATTACAACCAGATAGAAGATCATCATTCCCGCATCCAGCAAAAGCGGCGCAAAGGTATTTACCAGCTGTTCCGCCACGCTTTCATTCTGGGTCCTTCGAAGCTCGATATCCCCGGCCATTCTCTGTGAAAAGAATTCCATCGGAAGCCTTAATATCTTCCACATATAGGTTGAGCTACCGACCACTGCCAGCTTTCCGTTTATCCGAAGCGAGAATACTGTGGCGAGCGTAGCGCTGAGAAGCTCAACAAAGGTAAAGACAGACAGCATTATCAAAAACGGTTTTGTCCAGTCCGGATCAACGCCGGACAGCAGATGGTCTATGAAAACCCTGGAAAAGCCCGGTTGTATGATTCCGAAAAGCGCAGTAATGACCGAGGTCACCATGACAAAGATAACAGGTGTTTTGGCTCCCTTAAGTCTTTTCCTGGCAAAGGATAAGACGCTTTTCTTTTTTCCGTCGGGAACGAAGCGTTCTGTTGGCTCAAATTGCAGGCATATTCCGGTGAAGGACTTGTCGAATTCCTCCATCGGCACGGACATATTGCCTCTTGCAGGGTCGTTTATGATGGCTTTATCCTTCTTAAACCCGCAGAGCACAACGAAATGGTTAAAATTCCAGTGGATTATGCAGGGAAATGCCCCATCCTCCTTAAGCTCATCGGGTTCACAGCGAAAGCCTTCCGCTTCGAGGCCATAGCTCCTTGCGGCAAGAAGAACATCCTTTGCGTTCGACCCGTCCCTTGAAACGCCGCAGTCACTCCTTACCTGCTCAAGGGGAAGCCATTTTCCGAAATATGCCAATACCATGGTTAGGCTGGCCGCCCCGCATTCCAGGGCCTCCATCTGCATTATAACCGGGACCTTAGCCACGGTTTTTTCCACCGGCATCCTGACCGGATTGAGTTCGTCTGATTTTTTAGAAAATGATAGCGACACGTTAACCACCGATAATGGTAACAGTTCACCTTTTGATAAACTTTTGATGAACTATTCCCGATAATGATCAATGTTAATTGAAAATGAGCTCCATGGGTTTTATCTCCTGAAGCACTACTCTTGCATCATAGTTTCCGTCCGGGAGCGTAAGATCCGTGATGATCGGATACAAAGGAGTTCCCTCGACTATTTTGTACTCCTCCGCCTTATCAGTGGTAGGAAACACCTCTTCGGAGATCACGGTATACCCCGTAATATCCGTGACACTGCCTTCCATCTGATTGGCGACCACCTTCATTCCCGGCTGCAGCTTTAACATATCCGCTCCGGTTGTATATACCACCAGTCTGCCTTCCTCCATTTTTCCGAAAACGTCGACATCGGTTTCCAGCTTTCCGAAGATCCCCCAAATAATAACACCCAAAAGGAATATGATGACGACTGAC
>JAEEGL015344147.1_pt1 | contig 12851 bp, 12 predicted proteins | sample 9134231 | NCBI WGS metagenome assembly JAEEGL01 (sample SAMN16246548, study PRJNA631951) | gut metagenome | biome: gut microbiome; feature: rumen; material: fiber-attached | host: Bos | place: Iran: Karaj | collected 2018-10
CGTCCAGGGCGTGGCGACGGACGTCCTGAACATCAGCAACTGGACCGTCACGGACGGACGCTTCTTCACCGACGACGAGACGCGGCTCGCGGCGCGCGTGTGCTGCATCGGGACGACTGTGAGGTCTAATCTCTTCGGCGAGGACGAGGATCCGGTAGGGAAGGTGATACGCCTAAAGAACATGACGTTCAAGGTGATTGGCGTTCTCGGCTCGAAGGGCGCGAACAACTGGGGCCAGGACCAGGACGACGTCATAATGGCACCGTACACGTCCGTGCAGCGATACCTGCAGCGCTCGAAGTTCAACAACATCAACATGATGAACCTCTCGCTCGTGACGATGGACGACCTCGAGGAGGCACGGCGCGAGGTTTCGGCGCTCCTGAGGCAGAGGCACCATCTCGCGGACTACCAGGACAACGACTTCGAGACGCGCGACACGACGGAGATCATGAACACGATAGGGTCCGTCACGGGAATCGTCGGCACGCTCCTCCTCATCTTCTCCGTCATCACGCTCGTGGTGGGCGGCATCGGGATCATGAACATCATGCTCGTCTCGGTGACGGAGCGCATCAAGGAGATCGGTCTCAGGATGTCCATCGGCGCGACGCCTGGAATCATCCTCGTCCAGTTCTGCCTCGAGGCGATGGTGCTCTCCACCGTCGGCGGCGCGGCGGGGGTGGGTGTCGGAATCGGCGCGTCGTACGCAGTCGGCGCGGCCGCGGGCTGGCCCGTCCTCGTCGAGCTCACGTCCGCGGTGTACGCTTTCATAATTTCGTCGATTGTGGGTCTCTTCTTCGGCTTCTACCCCGCCTGGCGCGCCTCGAAGCTGAATCCGATCGACTGCCTCCGCTACGAATAGTCGCCTTGGCGGACAGGTGCGCAAAAGGGCACATAATAAAGCCGTAAACAAGGATTCGCGGCGGCGGTTTGTCTGGTATAATTCCAAGCATGAAGTTCTCCATTAGCATGTTGGCCTGCGCCGCCGCGCTTTCGGCGGCCGCGGGGGATGCGGACGTCAAGGCGTCCGCGAGGTCGCTTTTCGGCGAAGGCGTGTTCGTCTTCTCGCCCGAGGACTCCGCGGCGGAGATCGACCGCGTCGTCGAAGGCGTATTCAAGAAGCAGCACCACCGCCAGTTCGGCGAGGACCGCTATGCGTTCCTTTTCCTGCCCGGGGACTACACGAAGACGAAGGCGATCAACATCGGCTACTACACGCAGCTGCTCGGGCTCGGCCGTCTGCCGACGGACGTGAAGCTCACCAACGTGAAGACGCCCGCCGCGCTCGACAAGAACAACGCCACGTGCAACTTCTGGGTCGGAATCGAGAACGTCTCGATCGTCGATCCTGACAACAACGGCGATCCGTTCTTCGGCTTCCAGTGGGCCTTCTCCCAGGCCGCGCCCGCGCGGAGACTCCATGTCGCGCGCAAGTCGTTCTTCGACTGGTTCTACGGATGGGCGTCCGGCGGATTCGTCGCGGACTGCGTCTTCGAGAAGGGCGCAGGGTCGTATTCGCAGCAGCAGTACTTCTACCGCAACAACGCGTTCGGAGCGGAGCTCTTCGGCATCAACTGGAACCAGGTCGTGGTCGGATGCTCGGGCGACTTCGCGTCCAAGAGCAAGGACAACAGCGGCACTCCGCTCTCGCGCTGCGAGCCGGTCTCGGGCGAGGGCGTGTCGTCCAACTGGCGTGCGGGCGGATGCTCCACGCTCGTCGAGTCGACGTCCGTGATGCGCGAGAAGCCGTTCCTCTTCGTCGACAGGGGCGCGTTCAAGGTCTTCGTCCCGGCAGTGCGCAGGAACGCGAAGGGCGTGAGCTGGGGCGAAGGCAGGGCGAACGGCGGAATGGGCGAGGGCGAGATACTCGACCTCGCGTCGCGCTTCCACGTCGCGCGCTCCGGCAAGGACTCCTCGAAGACTCTGAACGCCGCGCTCGCGGCGGGGAAGAACATCCTCTTCTCGCCAGGCGTGTACCGCCTCGCGGAGCCGCTGCGCGTGACGCGCGCGGGCACGGTGCTCCTTGGAATCGGCGAGGCGACGCTCGTTCCGGAGAACGCGGACGCGGCGCTTCGCTGCGCAGACGTCGACTCGCTGGTCGTTGCGGGGCTCGTATTCGACGCGGAGCGCGCGTCGCGCCGCTTCGTGGTGCTCGGCGACAAGAAGGGCGCGGCGTCGCACGCGAAGAGTCCGTCGTTCCTCATCGACACCGTCTACCGAGTCGGCGGGACCGGAAAGCCGGGCAAGACGGAGGTCTGCCTCGAGATCAACTCGAACGACGCGGTGGTGGACCACACCTGGATATGGCGCGCGGACCACGGCGCGCACACCGGATGGAATTCGAACACGTCGAAGAACGGAATCGTCGTCAACGGAGACAGGGTGACGTGCTTCGGACTCTTCGTCGAGCATTTCCAGGAGCACGACGTCCTCTGGAACGGCGAGGACGGCAGGACCTACTTCCTCCAGAACGAGAAGTGCTACGATCCGCCGGGCAACGCGACGTGGATGTCGCACGGCGGCAAGAAGAAGGGCTATGCGGCGTACAAGGTCGCGGACGGAGTGAAGCGCCACTACGCCGTGGGGCTCGGCGTTTACGACGTGTTCATCAACACGGACGGGAAGAGCGTGTTGCTCGACGACGCGGTGGAGGTTCCTGACGCCCCCGGGGTAGTCGTCGAGAACGCATGCACCGTCGAGATCGCGAACGGGGACGGTCCGCTCGTCGGCATCAACCACGTCGTGAACGGACAGGGCCACGGGATCCGCACGGGCAAGGGCTCGGGCGGAGGCTATGCGATCCAGCGCGTCTATCGCTATTCCGGCGGAAAGGCCGATGTCGCGCCGGACTACTACACAAAGAAAAAGTAGTCGCCGCGGTGCAGCCGCCGGACATCGGATTTTGGTATAATATCCGTCGTTATGGACAAGCGGCTCGAAAAATATCTGAAGTCCGGCGGAACGCTCGGCAGCCTCGCGAAGATGCCGAAGGGGAGAAAGGCCTCCGCGCCTTTCCCGTGCGATCCGGCGAAGGTCTACGCAAGACAGGTCGACGCGCTCGCGCTCAGGCTCGGGCGCATCGGCGTCAGGGATGTCGTGATCGGGGTTTCCGGCGGGCTCGACTCCGCGCTCTGCCTCGTAGTCGCGCACGGAGCGTTCGCGAAGCTGAAGCTCCCCGTTTCGGGGATTCACGCATACACGATGCCGGGCTTCGGAACCTCCTCGCGCACGAAGTCGAACGCCGCGCTTCTCTGCGAGGGGCTTGGCATCGAGATGGAGACGATTCCGATCGCGAAGACCGTGAGGCAGCACCTAAAGGACATCGGCCACGACGGAAAGACCCCTGACGTCACCTACGAGAACGCGCAGGCGCGGATGCGCACGATGATCCTCATGGACAAGGCGAACATGCTCGGCGCGATCGTGCTGGGCACGGGGGATCTTTCCGAGATAGCGCTCGGATGGTGCACGTACAACGGCGACCACATGTCCATGTTCGGCGTCAACTCCGGCGTCCCCAAGACCGTGGTCCGCAAGGTCTGCGAGTGGTGGGCCGTGGAGAAAGCTAAAAGTTCCGGGAAGGGTGCGAGTGGGATTGCAAAGGCGGCGAAGGCGCTGCTCGACATCGTCGCGACTCCCGTCAGCCCCGAACTTGTGAAGGGCCAGGTGACGGAGGACAAGATCGGACCATACGAACTTCACGACTTCTTCATCTGGAACTTCTGCCGCAACGGACTGATGCGCAGGGAGCTGTACGACGCGGCGGCGAAGCGCTACGGCAAGACGTACGGACTCGACCTGATCGGCAGGACGCTCGACACGTTCCTGTGGCGGATCATATCGCAGGCGTTCAAGCGCAACTGCGCGCCCGACGGCATAAGGGTGTTTCCGTTCGACTTCTCGAAGGACAGCTGGTGGATTCCGTCCGACATGCCCGTCGGATTCCTGTAGCCGTAAGCCTTAAACTTTCTACTTTCAACTTTGAACTTCAAACTTTAAACTTCAAACTTTGCATCCCGGGGAGACCATGAAGAAAGTAAAGACAGCCCTCGCGCTCTGCGCGGCCGCGACTGCGTTCTGCGCGCTTGCGTTCGTCAACAACATCGTCGCAATCGTAAACTGGTGGAGGTCGTTCCTCGCGGCCGGCGGCGATTCGTCCGCGTTCTCGGCGAAGGCCCCCGGCGCGATATCGTGGCTGGACTGGACTGCCGTCGACTACTCCGCGGTCACGACGTTCATTCCGATGCTCGGCTTTCTCTGCATGACGGTCTCGCTCGCGCGGATGGCGAAGGGGCGGCGCTTCCGCGTAGGGGACTTCCCGTTCTTCCGCGGCTCGGACCAGCTCAACGTCGCGCTCGGGCTTTTCGGAACGCTGTGGGGGATCATCGTCATCGGATACTTCAAGCTCGACTCCGTTACGATGGCGGATCTCATGCAGTGCCTCCACACCGCGCTCTTCTCGACGCTCACGGCCGTCGTGTGGGTGTTCCTGATCGACCGTCCGCTGGTGAGGCCGTACTTCACGCGCCTCCTCGAGGAGACGAACCTCGCAGATTCCGACGAAGGCGGCCTCGCGTCCGCTGTAGACCGCCTCGTCGCGCGCCTCGGCGCGGCGTCCGACGCGTTCGAGAGGCGCCAGCGCGAGTTCGAGGAGTCCTTCGCGAAGCGCGCCGCGCAGTTCGAGGCGGAGTTCGCGAGGCGCGAGACCGAATACGAGGCGGCGCACGCGAAGCGGGAGGCGGAGTATGCCGCGGCGCACGAGAGGCGCACTGCCGAGTACGCGGCGGACTTCGAGAAGCGCCGCGGCGAATACGCCGCGCACTTCGAGGAGAGGCTCGCGAAGTACGAAGGCGAGTTCGAGGCCAGGCAGAAGGAGTACAAGGAGGTCTTCAAGCGCGAGATGGACGCGCTCGACCGCCGCGCAAAGGACGCGGAGGCCGCGCGCCTCGCGACGGAGGAGCGGCTTGCGAAGGTCGCTTCGGTCCTGCGCGGCTGATGCAACGTCATCAGCTCCGTCTTTTTGGTATAATATCCGGCGAAAGGTCTTTGATATGACGGCGACACGCAGACAGGCCCGCGAATGGGCGATTCAGATGCTTACGGCGGCGGATTTGAATCCGCCGGAGGATGTTCCGCAGTTCATGCTCTCCTTCTGGGAGGAGCTTGCCTCGCTCGACGAGGAGGAGGGTCGCGCGGAGGCGAAGGGGAAGCTCAGGGAGTTCGCGGAGGCGCGTGTCGTCGGAGTGCTTTCCAACCTCAAGGAGATAGACGGGATTCTTGTTCCGCTCCTCGACAACTGGGACCTGTACCGCCTCGGAACGATCGAGCGCGCGGTCCTCAGGATGGGGATATGGGAGATGAAGTGGTCCGACGTGCCGAAGCCCGTCGTCATCAACGAGGCGATCGACCTCGCCAACTGGTTCTCCAGCCCCAAGTCCCGCACAATCGTAAATGCGGTTCTTGACAAGTTCGGCAGGCAGGTCGGGAAGTCGAAGGTTGAAAGTTGAAGGTTGAAGGTTGAACGGAGAAAGCGAGTACATGTACCGTGCGCTCGACCTCGCCAGCCGGGGTCTTGGGCATACGCGTCCGAATCCCGCGGTAGGCGCCGTCATAGTCAAGGGCGGCAGGATCATCGGCGAGGGCTGGCACAGGAAAGCGGGGAAAGACCACGCCGAAGTCGCCGCGATAAAGAACGCGCTGCGGCGCGGCGCGAAGTCGCTCGCGGGCGCTGCCATATACGTGACTCTCGAACCTTGTTCCAAGCCGGGGCGCGTAGGAGCGTGCACCGATGCGATTGCCGCGGCCGGAATCTCGCGCGTCGTATATGCGGTTCCCGATCCAAATCCGAAGAACCGCGGCAAGGCGAAGCGCGCTCTCGCGAAGCACGGGATTAAGTGCGAGCGGTTCAAGGGCGACAAGGAGGTGCTGTCCAACTGCGGAGGGCTCGTCAACGACTTCCGCAAGCATGTCCTGACGGGACTGCCGTATGTCACGGTCAAGATCGCAATGTCGCTTGACGGAAAGATCTGCGACGACTGGGGCGACTCGAACTGGATCACGTGCGGAGCGTCGCGCGACCGCACGAACCGCCTGCGCGAAAGCGTGGACGCCATCATGGTCGGCGCCGAAACCGTGAGAAAGGATGATCCGTCGCTTCTTGCACGCATAAAGCCGAACAAGGACTTGATCCGCGTCGTAATCTCGAAAAGCGGGAAGCTCCCGAAGAAGGCCCAGGTTTTCACAGACGGAAAGAATCCCACTCTTGTTTTCGACGACGCAAAAAAAGCTCTTGTCGAGCTTGGCAAGATGGGTGTCATGTCCGTTCTCTGCGAAGGCGGGCTCAAGCTTGCGCGATATCTTGCCGACCACGGGCTTGTCGACGAGTGGATTACCGTCATGGCGCCTGTATTCATCGGCTCTCGGCGGATGGCAAAGGCAATTCGAGGCACGGCTTTCTACGACGCATGTTTCTTTGCCTATGGCGATGCCTTTTTTGACGCAGGACTTTCTGACTACGCGACATGGAATGGCGACGGCTATCCCAATCCGCCGATTGCCCAGCACATCGAAACCCCATAGTCCCCGCCCATTATGTTCACAGGCCTTATACAGAGAATCGGAACGGTCAAGCGCGTCTCGCGCGGAGCTGGGCTCGTCCTTGAGATCGCCGCGGACGAACCGTGGAAGAAGCCGCTCGATGAGGGCGAGTCGGTCGCGGTGAACGGCGTGTGCCTTACGGTCGTCAAGTGCGACGGTTCGCGCTTTACTGCGGATGTCCTTCGCGAGACCGAGTCGCGCACTGGGCTCGGCGAGCTCGTGCCGGGAGCGAAGGTGAACCTGGAGCGCGCGCTTCGCGCGGGCGACGCGATGGGCGGACACATCGTGCAGGGGCACGTTGACTGCCGCGGCACAATCGCCGCGAAGGTCCCGAAGGGGCGCGACTTCCAGCTCAGGGTCCGTTGCGGACGCGTGCTCGCGTCCGAGTCGGTCCTCAAGGGCTCGATCACCATAGACGGCGTGTCGCTCACGATCTCTGGTCTTGGCGAAGACTGGCTCGCCGTCGACCTCATTCCGACGACGGCGAAGGACACGACGCTCGGCGCGAAGAAGGTCGGCGACATGGTGAACCTCGAGGGAGACGTCGTCGGAAAGTACGTGGCGAAGGCGGCGAAGCCGCAGGGTCTCACCGAAGAGGCGCTCGTCCGCGCAGGGTTCGCGTGAAGCCGAAACGCCGCGTCCGAAATATGGTATAATATCTCGTCATGATTACATTGTTCATCGCAATTGCCGTAGCGTTCGGCGGCTTTTCCGCGTCGTACTGGGGCGCGGACCTCGGGATGGGATGGAGTGCGTTCCTCGGCGTCCTTTCGTTCATCGTGTTTCAGCTCGCCTTCAACTTCTTCATCCAGCGCAGGGTGAAGGCCGACATGGCGAAGGTGCAGGGCATTCTGGAGGGCGGGCAGAAGCGCCTCCAGCAGAAGATGCAGCGCTGGCAGATGCGTCCGCCGGGCTCCATACAGGCCGCGCAGAAGGAGATTGCCGACGACACGCGCGTCTTCGTTAAGGAGGCGCTCGCGGAGACTGAGGCGCTTCGCAAGTACAGGCTGTGGGTCCCGATGATCGAGCGCCAGATGGCGACGGCTCAGCTCCAGCTCAACTGGATGATCCGCGACTTCAAGGCCGTCGACAGGCTCATGCCGAAGGCGATGTTCCTCGATCCCTCGACAGTCGCGATAAAGCTCGCCCGCGAGCAGATGCTCGACGCGCCGATCGAGCAGATGGAGAAGACGTACGCGAAGGGCGTGCGCAGGCTGAGGTACAACCAGAACGTCCTCCTCGCGGCGGCGTGGAGCTGGATACTCGTGAAGCGCGGCAAGGTAGACGAGGCGTTCAAGGCGCTGACCGAGGCGCTCAAGAACTCCGACAACGAGGTCCTGAAGCGCAACCACGAGTGCCTCATGAACAACCGCGTCGCCCATTTCAACAACTCCGGGCTCGGCGACCAGTGGTACTCGCTCCTGCTCGAGGAGCCCAAGGTCAAGATGCAGCGTCCCCGCTCGGTCTACCGCTGACGGGACGACACGGATGCGGTAGGATTTGGTATAATATACCGCATAGTGGAAAACGCATCAGAAAACATTCAGAAGGTCGCCGTAGTTGGAGTCGTCGGACGCACCAACGCCGGCAAGTCGACTCTCGTCAACGCGCTCGTTGGCGAGAAGGTGTCAATAGTCTCCCCCGTCGAGCAGACGACGCGCAACACTGTACGCGGAATAGTCTCCGACGCGCGCGGACAGCTCGTACTTCTCGACACGCCGGGGCTCCACAAGGCCGTCGGCACGCTTGGCACGCTCCTCAACCGCATGGCGCGCAGGAGCGCCGCGGGGACGGACGTCACGTGCGTGGTCTTCGACGCGGCGCAGGAGCCGCAGCTCGAGGACATCGGCTGGATGCAGCGAATCGCGAAGGAGAAGCCCGAGAAGGTCGTCTTCGTTCTCAACAAGGCCGACAAGTCCCCGTTCTTCGAGACGATGTTCCGCGACGCCTGGAAGGAGGCGGTCGCGGGGACTGTGGAGGAGCCGCCGGCCGCGAACGAAGTAAACCCCGTCTGGGTCAAGTCGATCTCGACTACCGAGGGAGGGGCGAAGGCCGTTCTCGACGCGCTGTTCGACTTCGCGGAGGAGGGCGAGAAGCTTTTCGACGATGACATCGTGACGGACTATCCGAGGAAGCTCGCCATTGCCGACACGATCCGCGAGAAGTTCCTCTCGCGGCTCCACCAGGAGCTTCCCCACGAACTCGGGATAGTGGTCCGCAAGCTTGTGGACGAGGGGTCGCGCTGGTGCGTCGAGGCGGAGGTCATAGTGAACCGTCCCTCCCAGAAGCCGATCGTCATCGGCAAGGCTGCGTCCGTCATCAAGAACGTGCGCAAGGCCGCGGAGCGCGAGCTGAAGGACATCTTCGGGCTCAAGGTCGAGCTGGAGCTCTGGGTGAAGGTCGAGCCGAACTGGATGAAGAACCAGAAGCTGCTCGCGGAGATGGGATATCTCGGAGGGCTGGTGTAGTTCAATGTTGAAGGTTTGAAAGTTGAATAACGGCATTAAAAGAGCTGCTTGCATTGCTTGCGCCGTCGCGTTCGGGACGGCGTTCATGGCTTTTGCCGACGACATCGAGGTTGCGCGCGAGGCGCTGCGCGACGGGCTCTGGGAGATCGCGAGGTCCAACGCGGAGCGTGCGGGCGTCGACAAGTTCGAGTCGCGCGTAGTCATCGCCGAGAGCTATGCCCGCGAGAAGAAGTGGGCGGAGCTCCTTGCGGCCGTCGAGTCGTGGGAGAACGCGAACGAGGACGCGCTCGTCTACTATCGTGCGCTCGCGCTCCTCGAGACCGGGAAGGGCGCGCAGGCGGAGTACCTCGTCTCCGGACGCAAGTTCGCCGATCCGTCCTACGCCCGCCTCGCCACGCGCATCAGGGCGCGCGCCGCCCTCGCGTCCGGGGGCGCGCCGGAGGCGCTCAGGATCGTGAAGTCCGAGGACGCCGGGGCCTACGACGAGGATTCCGCGATGTTCGCCGCGGGGCTCATGGCGTCCACTGGCGACGCAGTCGGCGCGACGAACGTCTGGAACGAGGTCGTCTCGCGCGGCACGAACGCGAGCGAAAAGGCCTACGTGACCGCGAGGGTGAACCTCGGCGACGCGAAGCTCCTCAAGGATGCCTACGAATACGCCGTCTCGGCGGAGATGAAGCGGCTCGCTGGATATGCGTACGGAAAGTCCATGCTGCGCGACGACGCTACGTTCACGAACGGAGTCGCGCTCGTGCGCTCGCTCGTCAGGGACGCGCCGGACGCGTCTGGCGCGCGCGGCGGACTCGCCGCGGTCGCGAGGGCGTACCTCGGCCACGGCATGGCGAAGGAGTCCGTGGCGGTGTACAGGGAGATATTCGACACTTGGCCCGTCTCCGTGAAGTCGTTCGAGCTGCATGACGGACTCGGCTGCGCGCTCAGGGAGCTCGGCAGCTACGCCGAGGCTCTCGAGGTCTTCTCCGTCGCGGAGGAGTGCGCTGCGACGGACGAGGAGCGCGCGCGCGCCATGGTGGAGCAGGGCAACGTCCTTGGCGAAAGCGGGAAGAAGGACGAGATGCACGCGAAGTTCCGCAACGTGCTGTCGAAGTACTCCGCGTCCGCGGCAGCCGCGGGAATCAAGGACATCGTGCGTTGCCGCGAGCTTGAGGACGAGGGCAGGTCGATGTACGGGGAGTACCGCTTCGCCGAGGCGCAGGAGAAGTTCAGGGAGGTCGCGGAGAAGTATCCCGCCGAGAAGCCGCGCATGGAGTTCTTCGAGGTGATATGCCTTTACGGGCAGGGACTCGATGACGAGGCGAAGAAGCGCGCGGAGTCCATCGCCTCCGGTTCGTCCGACAGGGAGATGCGCGCCCGCGCGACGCTGTGGCTCGCGAAGCTCTCCTACAACGGCGGCGACTGGTCCGACGCGCGCAGGCGCTTCGCCGACTACGCGGCGATGGCCCCGAAGGCCGCAGACGCGCCGGAGGCGCTCGTGTGGTCCGCCCGCGCCGCGTTCGCGGCGAGCGACTTCGACGCGGCCATCCAGACGGTGACGAAGCTCGTCGAGGCCTATCCCGAGTCTCCGTCGCGCTTCAGGGGCTTCCTCGTGCAGGGTGAGGCGCTTATCGAGCTCGCGCGCTTCGACGAGGCCGTGCTTGTTCTCGAGCGCACGGCGCTGGCGGAGCAGGCGGAGGCCGCGGACAGGCTCCGCGCGAAGTTGCTCCGCGCGGATGCGCTCTTCGCGATGGGGGCGGACAACCCTCAGCGCTACCAGGAGGCGCTTGCGGCATACAACGACATCGCGATGGGCGAGTCGCTCGATCCGAGCCAGAAGCTCATCCTCGCCTACAAGGTCGCAAGGACGCTCGAGAAGATGAAGCGCACCGATGAATGGGAGAAGAGCTACTACGAGAAGGTCGTTCTCGAATACCGCAGGGGGCGCGCCGGCGGGACGCGCTACAACGACGAGGCGCGCGCCGCGTTTTCGCGCGCGGCCTTCCGGCTTGCTGACGAGTACGAGTCGCGTGGACGCGACTACGAGGCCAGGCGAGTCCTCGAGCTGGTGGCGACGAGCGATGTTCCTGCGGCCGCCGAGGCCGCGAAGAGAATCGACAGGATAACACGGAAAGGCAGGTTCCTATGACATTGGCGGGTGGGCCGGTATCTATACTCCTCGGGTTCATGGCCGTTGCGGCCGTGGTTATTTTCCTCGAGCGCTTCCTTGAGCTGAGGCGCGCGCAGGTGGACTGGCAGTACTTCGTCGACGGAGTGCTCAACGTCCTCGAGCGCGGAAACGTTGACGAGGCCCTCGCGAACTGCGACGACACCGCTGTGCCTGTCGCGAACGTCGTCGCGACTGCGATACGCCACCGCGACGCGAGCGCGCGCGTGCTGAAGGAGTCGGTCGACGCGCAGGGGCGCGCCGAGGTAGGGCGCCTCAACAGGCGACTCGCGGCGCTTGCGATCATCGGGCAGATATCGCCCCTGCTCGGGCTCCTCGGGACGGTCATCGGCTTCATCAGGACGGTCATGCTCGTCAGCTCGCAGTCGCTCGTCGCGCGCGCAGACCTGATGGAGGCGTCCATGGACGCGCTCGTTCCCGCGGCTCTCGGCCTTGCGGTCGCGATTCCCGTCGTCGTAATGTACGGCTCGCTCTGCGTGCGGCTCGACCGCATAGCCACGGAGCTCGAGGCGTCTGCCAGCCACGTCGTCGGATACTTCGCGGCGCGCAAGGAAAAGGAGCGCAAATGAGCCAGTGGAACTGGAAGCCCGAGCGGACGCAGGGCGTCTGGCGGACCGGCCCCGCGTGGCTGCGTCCGTTCCTCTCCGCCGTGCCGTGGATCACGGTGCTGCTTCTCGTCCTCATGTTCCACATCGTCGGCGGAACGCTCGTCTCGTCCGAGGGCGTGCTGTTCGACCTGCCGGACTCGACCGGACTCCGCGACGACGAGCCCGCCCCGCTCGTCGCGCTCGTCATGCCCATGTCGCGCGAGACGCTGCCGCAGCAGGAGACGCTTGTGTTCTTCGACGACGGACGCTACTCGCTTGGCGACGAGACGTCCGTCTCCGCGCTCGTCTCGCACCTCGAGGAGCGCGCGGCCAAGACCGAGCGCAAGACCCTGCTCGTTCTTGCCGACAAGCGCGTCGCGTCCGGCGAGCTGATCAAGTTCTCCGGAGTCGCGAAGCGAAGCGGCATCGAGCGCATCTTCATCGCGGAGAAGCGGGAAGGGAAGTCGGCGGAATGACGAGGGTCGTCGCCAAGCCGATGCGCAGCATAAGGCGCGAGGCGTTCGCCCTCGCGCTGATGGCGTCGGTTCCCGTCGCTCTCGCTCTCGTGTTCCCGTACGACGCGCTCGGATTCCGCCCGCCGCGCGACGCGTCCGCGTCACGCGCGACTTGCGCGTTCGTTGCGCTCGACGCGGACGAGGAGCGCGCGGCTCTCGCGGCGGCGCGCTCGGCCTGGCAGGTCGACTCCAAAAGCGTCGCTGGACTGAGGATAGACCTTTCGTCCGGAGACCTCCCGCCCGCGCCGGTCCGAACGGTGGAGCTGCCCCGTCCGGTCCGCGGCGAATCCGCCGCGGCGGTTCCGTTCGAGCCGGAGATGCTGCCTCCAACCTTCGCGGCGCCATCTCCGCGGCAGATCAAGCCGGACGCCTACACGAACGCGCCTGCGTTCCCGCGCGAGGAGCTTCTGAAAATAGACTGAAAGGACAATCTGTGAAAGCAATGAAGGCATTGATCGCCGCGGCATTGGCCGCTTTCGCCTCGATGGCGTCTCATAGGGAC
>JAEEGL015953387.1_pt1 | contig 12851 bp, 4 predicted proteins | sample 9134231 | NCBI WGS metagenome assembly JAEEGL01 (sample SAMN16246548, study PRJNA631951) | gut metagenome | biome: gut microbiome; feature: rumen; material: fiber-attached | host: Bos | place: Iran: Karaj | collected 2018-10
ACTAATTATTATAATAGAGATGAAAAAAATTTTAAAAATTTTACTTTAAATAAAACTGAAATTCCATTTTATAATTTTGAACGTGATGACAATCAAATTTTATCTACAGATCAAATCAAAACTGAAAATAAAGAATTTAAAAATTTTTGTGAAATTAGAAATTTATATTTAAAACAATTTAATAATTTTTTCCAAACAACATTTTATGATTTAATTTGTTGTTCATCATATGATTTATCATTTAATTATAATCAACTTTTTTTAAATTATTGTGTAGAATATACATTTAATTTAAAAAATTTGTCTAATGAAAATATGATAACATTTTTAACAATGTTAAATAAATTATTAATATACGAACCAAGTGAAACACAAAAATCTCTTTTTAAGATATTTGAACAAAAAAATAAAATAATAGAAGAATCAATGGATCCAGAAAAAGAAAATAAAATAATAAGATATGAAGAACATTTTTTTAATAATTTAGGTATTATTTTAAAAGAAAAAATAAATATAAATATTGTTACTTCTAAAAATATTGTAATATATAATAGATATGAACAAATAAATTATACTACAAAAATTTTAATTCAATTCTTTCAATTATTAGGAGAATGTCATAATAAATCATTTCATAATTTAATAATCACAGGAAAAATAAATGAAAATTCAAATAATAAATGTATTAATATTTTCAATACAATGTGTTTTACATTAGGTCATATAATTAATTGTTTTGATAGATATCAAAGTTTAATAATGAAAAGTGAATTACCTTTTGATAAATTAATTGTATTAGCTCTTAATATAATTTCATTTATTATTGAATATTTTCAAGGAACTTCTTTAGAAAAATATAAAATAATGTATGATACATTAAAACAAATTTTTCCTTCAATCAAATCATTTTTATTTTACAAAAATAAAAATGATCAATTATTATTAAATAAAAATACATTAAATAATAAATTTTATAAAGAAAAAAGAAATTTTATTTATACAATGAAGATAAATTTATTAGATATGTTATCATCATTAATTGAAGAAGGAAACGCAGATAATCCTAGTTTAAATACAATAAATGATATATTAGAAAATTTTTCTCCTGTTGATTTATATGAAGATGGAGTTAATTCATTTATTTATATGAATAATACTTTGAGAGAATTAAAAAATTATTCAATTGATAATGAAGAAATTTTACCAATATTAATGGATTTATATAAATATAATGATAATTTTCAAGATTCAATTGAATTAAAATGGGCACTTAGAATATTTTATTATTTAAGAGTTTTAAGTGATAATTATGGAAGAGTTGAAGTCAAATCATTTTTAGAAAGTTTTAAACATATTTATTTATTGAATAAAAATAAAACTAAAAAAGAAATTGAGAAAGAAAAAGAAGAACTTATTCTTCATAAAAGTACATTTGAATCATCAAGAAGGAAAAAAGGAAATAATTTAGATAAAGATTCTATTAAAAGTAATAATGTGAAAAAAATTGAATATGAAACTATTAATTATATTGTTTATCAATTTTTATCTCAAATATTAACTAGAATTGAAATTAAAGTTGATAATAGTGAATCAAAAAAAGATTTTTCATTTTTTGTCATTCCTCCTGTTTGTTTTTTATTAACTAAACAATCAATAAAAAATTTTGATGATAATGTTGATAGAGATAGTGTACATTCTAAAATTATTAATCTAATAAAAGAAACAGATTATTTTATTTGTGAAATGTTTTTTAATAATCAAAAATTTAGAGGATATTCCAAATTTTCAAAAGTTTTAAGTTCAATTAATATATCAACATTTGAAATAATAAACTATATAATTATTATAGTACATAATTTCATTTTAGTAATAAATTTCTATTCATTAGATGAAATAGATCCAAATAAAAAAAAAAATATAAGTGTTTATAATTTCTATTTAAGTCTTGCACATATAGGATTCATAATAATAGTAATGATAATATGGTTTTATTATTTCTTTAGATTAGAATATATTCATAATATAATGACAAAATATAATGTTAATTTTTGTTTTAGAGAAATTGGAGATAAAAATAGTCATTTTAATATATTTGATGAAGATATGTCAGAAAGAATTAATAATATTTCAGAAAAAATATCATTTTCAGAAAGAATATCAACAATAATTTTTGATAGTTTTTTAATGAATAGACAAGTAAATATGTTAATAGCAACTTTAATTTGTTTAGCATTTTATTTATTAACAGGAAGTGCAATTGCAATTGCAGTTCCAGTTTTATTTTTAGCAAATATGATAGAATTACTATATGGAATATTTTTAACAATAAAAATAAGATGGAGTCAACTTTTAGTAGTATTAACATATTCTTTTTTAATAGAATATTTATTTGCAATTTTTGCTTTTTATTTCTTTACAAAAAGTTTTAATTTCGATGAATTATATAATGTTAAAGATGACACTCAAGAAAATGAAGAACAAATGTGTGGAAGTATTTTACAATGTTACTTAACTTTATTAAGTTATGGTGGAAGAAGCGGAGGTGGAATTGGAGATATTATTATTAAATTAGCATATAATCCAAGTTCAGGTGCTTATGTCGCTCGATTTTTTTTTGATATTTTTTTTCATATTATTGTAGTTTTAATTATGACAAATTTAATTTTTGGTATTGTTGTTGATTCTTTTGCTGCTTTTAGAAATAAAACAGATGAAATTAGTGCAGATAAAAATAATGTTTGTTTTATTTGTCAAATGACTAGAGATGATGCTATTAATAAAAATATTGATTTTGATTTGCATAGAGAAACTGTTCATAATTATTGGAATTATGTTTATTTTTTAACTTATTTACATATTAATAATGAAAATAATTTTAAAATGTTAGAAAGTTCTGTTTGGGATAAATTATTAGATATGGATACTTCTTGGATTCCTTTAATGGAAGATGATAAAGATGAAAAAATTGGGAAAGATGATTCAAAAATGAATAGTGATGAAAAAAATAATAATAATGAAAAAGAAAATGAGAATTCAAATGTAAATGAAAATAATAATGAAGAAAAAAAAAATGATGAAAAATAATAATAGAATTTTTACTTAACTAACCATAATTTATTTATCATATATTATATTATATAATATAATCTAATAGAAAAATAATATATTATAATATATATATATATTTTATATATTTATAATTTTTTATAAATATTCTTCTGATAATATATCCAATAAAGCCAAACATAAATTATTTTTTAAATATGTAAAAAATTTTTGTTGGATATTAATATTCCTTAATATATTATTCTTAATATCAATATCATTGTTTGAAATTGATTCTTTTATATTTTTATTATTTCCTTTTTCTTTTTCTTTTTCTTTTTCTATGCAACAAATATATTTATCAAAATCTTCAAAATATTTTTTTGCTGATTCTTTATCTTTTTCAGTTATTTTCATATCATTAAAAAATTTTAAATTTTGTAATCTATATATTACAAAATATCTAAGTAAATATGAATTACAAATTTCATTTTGATTTATAATTAAATTTTCAATAAAATCAATTTTTTCTAATTTAATGATTTGATAATAAGAATAAATATTATTATCAATAAAAGAAAGTGATGATAACCGTTTATATTGTTTTAAAATATCAACAGTTTCTTTACTCATAATAATATTAAAATAAAAAAAACTAAAAGTTAAATGAGAAAAATTATTTTTAAAATTTTCTTTTACTAAATCATTAAAACAATTTCCATAACAAATTAAAGAATTTTGATTAATAATATCAACATAACCTTGTAATATATTAATTTCTTTATATCTTTTTTTATTATAACCATTATATCCTAATTTAATAATATATGAATATTCTTCTTTCCATAATTCTTTAATTGGATGTACTTTAATTGCATTACTTATAATTGATTTTTCATTTTTAATTAAAAGTGCAGAATTAGAAGAAAATAATTTTTTATTTTGTTTTTTAATTGTTGTTTTACTATTAAAATTCAGATTAATATTTTCTCTTTTATTTTGAATTAAAGTTGATGAATTCATATGATGATTTTTATTATAATATGGAAATGGACATTCAATTTGAAGAGTTTTTAAAAAATCTAATGCTTCTTTTGACAAAATTATTGGATTATCTTCTAATATTAATTCTTCTAATTTTTTTAATTTTTTAAATTCATATAATGATTCAATTTTTGATATTTGATTTTTTCCTAAATTGAATTTTTTTAATTTTTCAAATAAATTTCTTAAATTAGGAATAGATTCAATTATATTTCTCCTTAAATTTAATTCTTCTAGATTAGTATTTGATATTAATTCATTAAATGATGAAATTAGATTATTTGCTAAATTTAAAATTCTTAATTTTTTTAATTGAGAAATATTTTCAATAATTTTAATTTTATTACTATGTAAATCAAGAATTTCCAAATCAGATAAAAAATTCAAATTTTTTATTTTTTCAATATTATTTCTTCCAAGAAATAAAATTTTCAACTTGGGAACATTTTGTAAATTTTCAATTTCACTAATCTTATTACCATATAAATTTAAATATATTAAATTACTTAATGAAATTAATTGTTCAATTTTAGTAATTTGATTCATTTCTAAAGATAAATATTTTAAATTATCTTCTCCTTCAAATAACGGAATATGAGGTAAATCTTTTTTACATAAATTTAATTTATCTGGACATTTCATTCTTGCATATGGTCTTCTATAAATTACTATTCTTTTTGGAATTTGAGGTATTTCAATATAAATTATTTCACAATCACCATCATATCTTCTTAATATACCATATTTAATAAAAAATAAAAATCTTTCATCTTTTATTGATTTTATTTTTTGTTCTATATTACTTTTTTGTATTCTTGTTGAAAAATAATCATATATTTTTCTTTGTCTTAATTCATTATTATCATTTTTTGAAATTTCTTGACTTTTTGATATATTTGGTAAATTTATCATTATTTTTTTTATACTTTAATTATTTTAAACAAAATATTTTGCTTAAATTATAAATTAATTAAAAATATTTAGATTTAATGATTTATTCCTTATAAAATGGGAAATTTACCTCAAGAACAAGAAATAACTCATAATGTAACTGATGTAGAAATTAGAAAGATTGATGAAAATAATGTTCCAAATCCTCAGAAATTTTATATAAATAAGGATTTATCAAATAAATTAAAAATTTCTGAAATTATATCTCAATTTTTTTCAATAAATAAAGAAGATATTACAAAATTTGAAAATCATAATTCCTTCGAATTTACTTTTAAACAAAATTCTATTGTTAATAATGAAATAATTAAAAATGATTCCTCAAATACAAAAAACTTAAATAATAACCAAGATGAAACTAAAGAAGAAAATGTGATAAAATATCCAACTTATAATAAAAATTTCCTAATTACAAAAAATGAAAACGAAAATGAATTAAATTCAATTAATGAAACAAATATAAATTCTCCAGAAAATAAAAAAGAAAATCCAAAAAAAAAACCCCCACGTAGATTAGGTTCAATTTTATTTAAAAAACCAATAGTAACAAATCCAGGTAGTCTCCTTCAAGATATAAGAAAAGTATATAAATTTAAAGAAGTATTAGGAGGAGGTCACTTTGGTACAGTAAGAGTAGCATTTAAAAGAAAAGAAGAACCAAAAAGATATTATGCAATAAAATCAATAAGTAAAAAAAATTTATCTCCTTCAGATTTAGAAGACTTAATAAAAGAAGTTGATATTATTTCAGGATTAGATCACCCAGTAATAATTGATTTTTATGAAACATACCAAGACGAATATTTTTTTCATATAGTAATGGAATTATGTAAAGGAAAAGAAGTTTTTCAAAAAATAGCATCAGAAGGTAAAATTGAAGAAAAAAAAGTAGCAAGAGTAATATTTAAAGTATTAAATGCAATAGCATATTGTCATTCAAAAGGTATAACACATAGAGATATAAAACCAGAAAATATATTATTTCAAACAGATGAACCATACTCAGATATTAAAATAATAGATTTTGGTTTAAGTAGAAAATATTCAGCAGATCAAAAAATGCATACTATATTAGGAACGCCTTATTATATTGCACCAGAAGTTTTAAAAGGTAATTATGATGAAAAATGTGATATTTGGTCAATTGGTGCTTTAACTTATATTATGTTAAGTGGGGAACCACCTTTTAAAGGTAAAAGTAATAATGAAATATTTATGAAAATTATTAAAGATCCTATTAAATTTAATCCTTATAAATGGAATAATTTAACTGAAAATTCTAAAGATTTTATTAAAATTTGTTTAAATAAAGATCCTGATAAAAGACCAAGTGCTATTGAAGCTTTGAGTCATAAATGGTTTTTACATTTTATTCAAGTTTCAAATCAAAAATATATTACTCAAGATATTTTGTTAAATATTAAAAATTTCAATTATAAACAACAATTTAAAATTATGGTATTAAGGTATTTATTATCTTTATTAAATGAAAGTGAATTGAAAAAATATAAAAAAGCATTTTATGCTATTAATTATAAGAATAATGGAACGATTAGTAAAGAAGAAATGAAAAAAGCTTTTTTAATTGGAAAAATTGATATTAATGATGATGTAATTAATAATGTTTTTCGTTTGGTTGATCAAAATGAAAAAGGAACTCTTGATTATACTGATTTTTTAGTTGCTTCATATGATAAAAATGATTTATTAACTGAAAAAAAATTAGAATTAGCTTTTCAATATTATGATGTTGATAATTCTGGTTTAATTGAAATTCATGATTTAAAAGATGCAATGTTACGTCATGGAAAAGCTGTTGTTGATTCTGATGATACTAAAAAATTAATTCAAGAAATTACTAAATATGATAATTTAGAAACTATTGATTTTAAACAGTTTTGTAAAATGTTTCAATAAATTAATAATTAAGGTAAAAATTTAAAAAAATTTTAATGTTATTTATAATTATTTTGGTAATATTGACTTTTTATTCGATTTATATATAATTTAAAATAAAATAAAAATAAAAATATTTGTTGAATTAATTTTTAGGTTTAAATTTATTAACATTTATTTTATTTATTTATTTTTTTTAAAAAATTTAAATAAAAAAAATATAATTTTATTTTAAAGATTATATTCAATTATTTTTTCCCACAACAATAAATTTTTTTCAATAGGATTTGTAAAGAATTTTTTATAATAATCAATATTATCTTTTCTAGGGAAAGATCTAACAAAACCACCATTTGGTCTCGTAAATTCACAAATAGTATCTTCAACAGCTTCTTCAATATCATTTTTATAAGTATTTTCTTTTTCAAGTGGTCTCCCATTAATATGAGAAAAAGGAACAAAGCCTAAAATATTAAACATATCACTAAATAATTTATTTTTTATTCTTTGTTCATAATCCCCTACACCACTTAAACTAGGACTTAAATTAATTTCAAGTAACCAAGGATTTAAATCTTGATCAACTAAAATATCCATTCCATATAATTCAAATAAATTATTACTTTTTAAAGTATAATCACTTTTTAATTCTGTATAAATTTCTCCTTCATGCATAGAAATAATTGATTTAACTGCAATATCTTGTATTTTTTTAAATAATTCATTAAAATCTTTTCCTTCTTTTTTATATTGTTCCCTTAACATAGAAAAAGACCAAATATTAGTATTTTCTTGATCATTTTTATCATTTTCTTTAAATTTTTCACTTTTTTGATTTAATGCAACATTAGTTAAATGTTTATATAAATTTGTCAAATCATTAGTATCTAAATTATATTGTTCAGTAGCAATTCTTACAATACCTTCATTATACACATAAATTTTAAGAGGTTGATGGCCAGTTACAAATATATAAACTCTTAAATCATATTTTCTCCCTTTTAATAAATGAGGATTATGAATATATCTTGTTAATATTGTTAAATTTTTTGGAACATCTGAAAAAGATTGCATAAATTTAATTCCTTCACCTCTTGCTGAACCTGATGGTTTTAATAACCATAAATAATTTGGTTTTGGAGTATAATTTTTAAAATGTTTTTGTACTTTTTTATAATCTCTTGGTAATGTATATGTTACTGCCATGTAATTAAAATCTTCTGAAAAATTTTTTTTCATTCTCATAAAATTTTTATATAATAAATCTTTTCTTGTTATTTGTGAATGATTTAGAAAATGATTAAATCTTTGATATTTTATAAATTTATGATTATATTTTTTTTTCCAGGGAACATTAACCCAAATTAAATTTGAATTTTGTTCTATTGAATGTGATCTAACAAATTGAGCATAACTTAAAGTATCTTTTAAACATGGTGGACTATAAGTTTTTGATTCAAAATCTTGTAATGCAACCATCATATTTTTAATATTATTTATTCTAACTGGGATTGATGTAATATTTTGTTTCATTTTTACTATTGGAGAATATGGGAAGAAAATAGTTCTTTGTGGATTTTTACATATTTTTGAAGGTTTTATTATTCTTACAATTTGAGATTTTACTCTTTTTAATTCAGGGAAATTTGTTATCATTACTTCTCTTTCATATGAAGTAATATTATTTTTACATATTTTCTTTATTTCACTTGACTTAACTTTTTCTCTAAATTCATCAATAAATTCTAATTCATTAATACAAATATTAGGTTTTTTTAATAATACATTACAATGTAAATTCCCTTCATGAATATATAATTGAACTCTTTCATTTAAATCATAAGAACAAGTATTATTATATTTAACACAATATTCCCCTTCAATTTTTTTATATAAATTACAAGAACTATGAATAAATGAATACCATCCTAAATCACCTAATAAATTAAGAGTTAAATGTGTAATTAAACTTTGAGAATAATTTAATGGTTTCATATAATCATTTAATAATAAACGAGGATTCCAATGACCAGTATAATTTCCATCTGGAGAATTTAATTCTACACCAATAAAATAAAATTTCCCATATACAATGTCAGTGAGTGATGCTAATGTTTGTCCTGATATAAAATTCTTTTTTTTATAATGAGTAATTTTAAATAAAGATTTATTTCCTTTTGATAATCTACTTATAATATTTTTATTAAAACCTAAAATATGAGTTAATTGATGCATAATTAACATTATGAATTTATCATCAGAATTTTTTCTATTAAAATTAAATCCTGAATAAATTTTAATATAAGCAATAATTGGACGAAGATTATCATCATCAATTGCACAAATTCCTCCTTTTATATAATCTTCTTCATTTACTTTTTCTTCTTCTGAAATAATTGGATAAATTACTAAATCAGTTTTAATTCCTGTTTTTATTATTTTATCATAAAATGGAATATTTTGATGACATAAAAGTGAAATATTTAAATTTGTTGATATATATTTTTGATTTTCAACTTTGAGAAATTGTTTAAATAATTTTGCTGAATTTAAAAGTAAATTTTTTATTCTTGAAAAATAAATTTCATTTTTTATATTTTCTTTAAGTTTATCATATGTATAAAAATCAAATCTAATTTCAATAGGATGAATTGCTTTTCTTGAAATATCTAAATAAGTAGGTTCAAAAAAATCTTCTTCATCATTACATGAAGTTAAATTTATAAATATAACAATAATAAAAAGATAAAAAAAAAAATTTTTTCTATTTATCTTTGACATTATTAAATAATTGAATTTAATTTAATTATTTAAATAATAATTTTTATTTTTAATATTAATCGTTTTAAAAAATCATATAACTTTATATATCAATATATATTTAACTAAAAAATAAATAAATTGACATTTTACAAACAAATTTTATATAAAGAAAAGATAAATAAAATAATCATACATTTGAATAAAAAAAAAAATTGAAAAAAAATAATTGATTAAATTTCACCAGTTGAAGTATATAAATGAAAATTAAGTGGTGAATCAACAGAACTATTTCTCTTTAAACCAAAACGTTTTTTAATCCATTCATGTTCAAGTGCTTCTTTAATATTCATTCTCTTTTCAGGATCTTTAACTAATAATTTTTTAATAAAATCAATAGCTTCTTCAGAAACTCTTTTCCAAACATTACCTTTAAAAGGTGGTGGATCATTAATAGTTTGTCTAGCAATTTCTTTATCATTTTTAATATGATCAAAAGGTAAAGAGCCACCAACAATTAAATAAGTAGTAATACCTAAAGACCATAAATCAACTTGTTTATTATAACTTTTTTCTAATAAAACTTCAGGAGCAACATAAGATAAAGTACCATAAGGTTCAATACAATATTCTCCTGGTCCTAAAATTTTACTTAAACCAAAATCTAATATTCTAATATCAGCATTATTATCAAGTGAAGTCATTAAAATATTTTCAGGTTTAATATCTCTATGTATTATACCATATGAATGAATGTAATATAAAGCTGTTAATATTTTATGTATTATTTGACAAGCCCTGTCTTCTCTTATATGGAAATGACGTTTTTCTAAATATGAAAATAAGTCACCTCCTTCACAATATTCCATTATTATATAAAAAAATTCTTCATTTTCAAAAACTTCATATAAATGTATTATATTTGGATGTTGACATATTTTTAATATTTCAATTTCTGTTTGTACTAATGATAAATCTTCATTTGTCATTTCTTTTTTACTCATTATTTTTATTGCTACATTTTTACCTGTTTGCTTATTTATTCCTAATTTTACTAAACCAAATTTTCCATTTCCTAAAGTTTTAGTTATTTCATATATATCTGATAAATTTGTATATTCTGTTGCTAATTTTAATTTTGCTACCCATATTTTATATTGTAATTCATTATCAATATAATATACTCTTGTTTTTTTTGGATAAATTACAGAAAAAGAATAAAATGTTATTCCATTAAAAACTTCAGGTTTTTCTTCTTTTAAAAATACTCCACTTAAATTATGCATTCCTTTATGAATAGTTTCTTTATCATTTTTATAAAAATATAAATCTTTATGTAATAATTTAAACCATAATCTTTTTAATTTATTATTATTAATCATTTTATATAAATAACCTTCATATTTAACAACTTCTTTTCCATCATCATCATCACTTTCTGATTCATATGAAAAATTATTTATACTATTACTATTATCATTACTATTTGAATCATCATTTATTAAATTAATAACATTAAATTCATTTTTACTTTCATTTTCACTTGATTTTATTGATGTAGTTTCAGAATAATCTTTATAATCAATTTTATTATTTTTATTTTGTTTATATGCAGGCATTAATTCAATTGCTTTATGTTTATCTTCATTTAAATGAATATCTTTATGTGATGAACTTAATTCTTGAATATTTTTTAAATTTGTTTTTGTTTTTCTATAAACAGGAATTTGTTCAATATCATTTTCGGGAAAATCATCATCAATAAAATGAATCATATCTTCATTTTCATCATTATTCATCATTGAATTTATTTTATGTATTGAATTATTACTAAATTTACTTTCTGTTTTAGGTTTAACAAAAGAACTTAATGATGTTCTTCTAATTAAAGTCCCTGAATGAAATTTTTTTCTATCATTTTCTTCATTTAAATTTTGATTTTTACCTATTCCTTTTATTAAACGTTCTTTTTGAGATTCATTCATTACTACAGAAAGAGTTTTTCTTTTTTTACTTTCTCTTTCTAAAATTACAGAAGATATTAAAGATGATTCATGAATTATTGGTGATGCAATTAATTTTGGTGTTTTTTCTCTTGAAATTTTTACTGGAGATGATATTTTTTTATTTTTACCATATTCATTTATTACTGTTTTACTAAATGGTTTTTTATCAAGTAAAAATAATAATATTGAAATATAAATATCACTTGCAGTATTTTCTATTATATTAACAAATTCATTATAATTTATTTTTTCTTTATTTACATTTTTAAAACTATTTTCTAATAAATTATAAAGTTCTTTTTGTGAATTAACTCTATTTAAATATCCTTGTAATTCTGAATTATTATTTTCATTATTTAATGCAATGTATGATAATACTGTTCTTATATCTTCTTTATCAATTAAACCATCTTTATCAAAATCATAAAAGTCAAAAATAAATTTTGAAGTTTTTTCAAAGGATTCACAAAAAAGACTAGTCATTCCTTTTAAAAATTCATTCATATCAATATAATCAGTATGTCCTTTATTAAATACTGAAAATAATCTTAATGATAATATTCCTGGAAGTTGATAATAGGAATTAAATGTAATTTTATCTATTCCTTTTTTTTTTTCACTTCTTTCTGTTAAGTCTAACCATATTTCTTTTAAATAAGATTTAAATACTTCTATATTAACAACTTTAAATGATTTGATTAAAAGATTAATATCTAGTTTTTCATTTAAAGACATTATTATTGTACGTTTTTTAATTATTTTTTATAAATTTAAAATAAAAATTTTGTCAATCTAATTTTTTTAAAATTACTAACTATTATAATTTTATATTTTTATATTTATAATTTATCATATCCATATAATTTAAATATAGATACTAATTTTTATTATTCTTTTTTCATTTTTAATATATAAATCAATTATTTTAATAGAAAAATTCGAAATAATGTCCAAATTATTTATTTAATTTTAAAAATTATTTTGTTATATTTAATAATAAGTTAATTTATTATAATAAATTAAATAATAATTTAATTTGATAAATAATTGAATTTATTTTAAAAATAAATGATAATTGATGAATTAGAATTTTGGGGATTGGGGTTTGGGAATGGGGGATTGGGGATTGGGGATTGGGGAAAGAGTGTA
>JAEEGL015984989.1_pt1 | contig 12851 bp, 4 predicted proteins | sample 9134231 | NCBI WGS metagenome assembly JAEEGL01 (sample SAMN16246548, study PRJNA631951) | gut metagenome | biome: gut microbiome; feature: rumen; material: fiber-attached | host: Bos | place: Iran: Karaj | collected 2018-10
AGCCGTCGCGCATCGAAAACCAGAGGAACTGGTCACCCTTGGGGGTGAAAATCATCGGCTCGCAGGGCTCCACATAGCGGGGGTTGGTCTCCTCGAAGAGCACCTTCATGAAGTCGCCTGTGGCGGCGTCGTACTGCTCGAGCCACATGTGGTTCTGCTCACGGTTCACCTTGGCGATGAATACATATTTCTCGTCGGGGCTCCAGGCGATATTGGTGAGGTACATCTCGCGCTCGTGCACCGTGGTGTCGCGGACAGAGTTGAGATAAATCAGTTTACCGGTAGCAGGCTCATAGACGCCCACGGTAACCCAGTGGCTCTGCATGCCGGCCATGGGATACTTGATGGGCATGGGCTCGGCCTCGCGGGCTTTGGTATTCACCAGGGGATAGTCCACCACCATGCTCTGGTCCATGCGATAGAAGGCCAGACGGCTGGCCTTGGGCGACCAGAAGAGACCGCCGTTGATGCCGAACTCGTTGCGGTGGACACTCTCGCCGAGGACCACATTGTAGCCGTCGCCACGCTCAACGAGATTGCCGTCGACATAGAGGCTTCCCTCTTTTTTCTCCACACGCTCCTCCAGCTTGGGATCGCTATCCTTGGGCTTGCGCCAGTCCTGCTGGGCATCGGTGAGCTTGAATTCCTTCTTGCCGTCGAAACCGTAGAAACCCTTGTCTTCGCTACCCTTGTAATAGGTGACGGTCTTGCCGTCGGGGGCGAAGATGAAACTCATCATCTCGCGCTGGGGGTAGAGGTTGCGGTCCATCAGTTGGTCCCATTGCAGGAGGCGTTCCTGCGCAAAAGCGGTGCCCGCCAGGAGCAGCACCGCGATAGTCAATAGAGATTTCTTCATATCTTGATATTCTTTTTTCTTTTAACTCAGTTAATCTTTTCTTTTCTCCTGCTCGCTACGCTCGCGAAATCTTGTAAATCTTGTAAATTCATCGCGCATTGCTTCGCTCGCGCGGCTACGCAGGTCATTTTTATTTTTTGTATTCGTTTATTGTCACCCTCCTCATGCCTTGCTTCAAATCATACTCACCAAAATTTATCAATAATCCCTCCTCTTGATTCAATAATTTCAGGTATGTTCTCAACTGCTTATAGTGTACGTCTTTTATTTCTTCCACCGACTTCAATTCAACTATCAACTCATCCTCTACCAACAAATCCAATCTTAAATCATCTCCTATTTTAGCGCCCTTATACGTGATCTCAATCGGAACCTGAGACTCTACTTTTAATCCTCGCAAAGTCAGTTCCTGCGCCATAGCTTTCTCATACACCGACTCCAATAGTCCAGGCCCGAAATGGTTATAAACCTCCATCGCCGCACCCCTGACTTCATACATCAACTCGTACATTATTTCGTGCGCCAGCATAATTTACTAGATTTACTAGATTTCGCGAGCCGCAGGCAAGCAGGAGAATAAAGATTTACAGAGCCTCAGTAGTTGCGCCAGTTGCGGAAGCGCAGGTTGAAGACCCCGAAGAAGGCCTCCTTGAAGATCTTCATGCTCATCTTGCTCACACCGAGCACGCGGTCGGTGAAGATGATGGGCACCTCGTAGACCTTGAAGCCCAAACGGGTGGCTGTGTACTTCATCTCTATCTGGAAGGCGTAGCCGACGAACTTCACCTTGTCGAACTTCATCTTCTCCAGCACACGGCGACTCCAGCAGACGAAGCCTGCGGTGGCGTCACACACCTTCATGCCGGTAACGATGCGGACATATTTCGAGGCGTAGTAGCTCATCATCAAACGGCCCATGGGCCAGTTGACGACGCTGATTTTACCACCCACATAGCGGCTACCTACCACCACATCACCCTTGCCGGTAGAACAGGCCTCATAGAGGCGTTCCAGATCGTCGGGGTTATGGCTGAAGTCGGCATCCATCTCAATCATGTATTCGTATCCGTGCTCGTTGCCCCAGCGCATACCCTCCAGGTAGGCGGTACCGAGACCCAGTTTGCCCTTGCGTTCCACGATGAACAACCTCTCAGGGAATTCTTTCATCAGACGCTTGACAATATCGGCGGTGCCGTCGGGCGAATTGTCCTCTATGATGAGCATATCGAACTCTTTCTGGAGCGAAAAGACCTTGCGGATGATGGCCTCGATGTTCTCCTTCTCATTGTAAGTCGGGGTGATAACCAGTGTGTCAGACATAATAAATCCAATATAATTACGATGCAAAAATACACTTTTTTTTTAACATGGCAAAAAAAGAAATCCCCGCGCAAGGTTTTGCGCGGGGATTCCAAAGGATGGCCGCAGGCAGGGATGCCTGCGGGCCATGGGGGAAGTGTTACTTCACGATGAGCTTGCGGATGGCGTTGACCTGCTCGCCGGTGATGCGGACGAAGTAGGCACCCTGGGCATAGCCCGTGAGGTCGATCGTGAGGGTGTTGTTGGTGGCAATGTACTCACCCATTGCGCGGCCGTTCATGTCGACTATCGTAACCGTGGCCTGGCCATCGAAGCCCGTGAGGGTGACGGTGGTGGTGGCGGGGTTCGGGTAGAGGGCGATGTTGGCGTTAGCAATGTCCTCGATGCCTTCCTGGCTGCCGCCATCGAGGGTCTCGAAGGAGGCGCGGTTGCTCCAGTCGGAGTAGATACCCGTGCCGCAAACGCTGCGGACGAGCACGTCGTACATGGTAGCTTCCGCAAGGCCGGCGAGGGTGTAGCTCGTACCGGTGACGGTGACGCGGGTGCCGGCACCCTGGCCAAAGCCGGAGAGGCCGTACTCAAGCTCGAAGCTGTTGACACCGGAGGGAGCGTTCCAGCTAACGGTGGCGCCGCTGGTGGTGCGGTCGCTGACAGTCACACCGCTGACGGGCTGGCAGGTGGGCGTGGTGAAGGTCTGGGCAGCGGTGGGATCGCTCTGCTGGGTCTCGCTGCAAACAGCGGCGACGGTGACGGAGTACTCAACGCCGGGTCTCAGACCGGTGAGGGTGTAAGGGTTGGTAGTGACATTGAAGGTAGAGTCGAGGTTGGTACCGGTGAGGTGGAGCTCCCACTCGGTCTCGGCCTCGCCGGGAGTCCAGTTGAGGACAGCGCTGCTGTAGGTCACCTCGCTGACGGTGAGGTCGCTCGGAGCATAGCAAGGATGCTCGTCGGTAGTGATGGTGACATAGACCCATTCGCTGGTGCCGTTTTCGCATACTGCGCGGACGCCAACCGAGTACTCGGTGCCGGGAGTGAGGTCGGTGAAGGTGTGGGACGTGCCGGTGGTGGCAATGCCCGTAGTGGGCTCATCCCAGGTGCCGGCAATGGCATAGACCTCGTAGGAGGAGGCAAGGCCGGTCCAGCTGAGGGCAGCAGTGGTCTCGCCAACCAGGACGGTGTCGATGGAGGGCTCACGGCAGATACCTACACCGCAGCTGATGAGACGGATGTTACCCACCGTGGTGGTGGCAGTACCTCCAGCGACAGTATTGACATCGTAGGGACCGCTATCCTGGTAGACGTAGCGCATCTTGCTGGCAGCGGCGGTGTGGGCAATGAAGGTCTGCGAACCGCTGAAGCTGCCGTTGTCGCGCTTCACGGAGACCAGAATGTTGCTGTGGCCATCCCAAGTGAAGGCGCTGTCCAAACCGTGGATCTGCCAACCGGAAGTGGTGTAGTTGAAGTTGGCACTGTCGATAACCTTCTGGAAGGAGTGGTTGGCATCCGGATGGATGAAGCCACTGGTGAGGTTCGACTCGCTCACATTGGCCATGTATACCGTCATGTTCTCGAACTTGGTGCTGGAGCCGCTCAAGAAGGCGCCGACTTCGAAGCCAAAGGCCGTGATGTCGCCGCCAAGGGTAACCAGGTCAGCGCTGTCGATGATGGTCTGCACATAGCTGTAGTTGTACAGGCTGTAGCCGATGGGGCCATAGGTGCTGGTGGTGGTGCTGCCGGCAGGGTCGAAGTTGCGGGCCTCGGTGCTGGCATCGCAGATAGAGGTGGACAGTGAAACCGCAGGACTCCACAAGCCGGTGTCGGTGCTGGAGCAAATCGGGCGCACATAGAAGTCGTAGCTGGTCAAGGTGTCAAGACCATTGACAACATACGGATGGCTGGTGACAACCATTCGGGTGCCAGTGCCGAGGGTGTGGCCCACGGTACCGTACTCAATCTGCCACATCGAGGCAGAAGCCTGGTCGGTCCAGTCAACAGCGATGCTGTTGGTGCTGGCCGAAGCGGCGTTGATGCCTACAACCGGCGGGCAGGTGGGCATGTAGTCCACTTCAACATTGTCGATGTAGTGGGTGGCGGTGTAAGTAGTGGCGCTGGTAGTGTAGCGGTTGCGGAAGGCGATGATGCGGCTGCTGCCGGTGTAGGAACCGAAGTAGACAGTGTGCTCGGTGCGGGTCGAGGTGGGAGTGCTGATGGTCTGCACGGAGACGAAGGTGTTGCCCTCCATCACACCGACCTCAAGGCCGTAGGAGGAGCTGGATGTGTAGTCCCAGAAGGTGAGCTGCAGGCTGTCGAGCGAGGTGGGCATCGGAGGCAGCATGTGGAATCCCATGCCGTAGAGACGATAGCTGTAGGAGCCGCTGTGGGAATAGGAGCTGCTGTAGTAGATCTGCGGCACATAGTTGCCGGTCTGGTAAGTAGCGGTACCATCCAGGATAGCATTCCAGCAGGGTACCTGCACGCCTGTGGCAGCAGTGGTGGAGGTGGTGTAGGTGTCGAAGTCCTCGCTGTAGGGCAGGCTGACAGCATAGCAAGGCGTGTGGAACGTCTCGGTATATGCAAAGCTGGTGTCGCCGGCAGCGCAGATGGCGCGGATGGAAACGGTGTAGTCATTGTCGGGCACAAGTCCGGTGGCCGTGTAGGCCGGTGTGTTGACCACGGTGGTGGTGGTGCCCACGGTGACCTGCCAGGAGGTCTCGGTGCCACCAGGTGTCCAGCTCAGGTCAATGCTGTTGGAGCTGGGCAGGGCGATGACATCCGTCACACGGGGACAGGTGTTGACGACCAACGACACATTGTCGATGGCTGCAGGAGGCTGAGTGCCGCTGCTGCCGTCATTGCGCCAGAGGAAGACCAACTTGTAGAGACCGGATGCATCGAGCGAGATCTCGGTCACCTGCGTATTCCATGTGGAATCAAGGTTGAGGCGGTAGCCGCCGTCGAGGGCGATGCCGCCGGCAGGCATGGCAGAGGCATTGTCGAAGCCGCAGTATTCGCCAGCCACAATCGTGGTGTTGGCGGGCACAAGGGCGGCGCGGATGAAGTCAAAGCTGCTTTCACCCCAGGCTTTCCAGTCGAACGAGCAGATATAGTTGCCGGGATCCAGACTGAAGGTGCGCGAAGCGAAGGCAAAGCTGAGGGTGGTGATGGTATAGGCATTGTCGGCGTCGTTGTTGGTAATGTAGAGCGAGCGGCTGCCGCCATTGTTGGTAGCGTTGCCCACCATCCAGTGGTTCACCTGGCTGCCGTTGATGAGGTCCCAACCATTGACACCGGCATCCTCAAAGTTGCAGCTGTAGGGCACAGTGGCCGGGGCAGCGGCAAGGGTGGTGAAGGTGGCGTGACGGTAGTAGACATCACCGTCGCAGTCGGGATAGACATAGACGTGATAGGTAGTGGCCGAATCAAGACCCGTGATGACCGCGAAGGTGTCGGTGACATGGATGGCAGTCATGTGGCCGGTGCCAGGAACGAAGGCCACGCTGTCGTACTCCACATTCCAAGCGGTGTTGTCGCTGGTGTCGGCCCAAGTGATGGTGGCGCTGTTCAACAGGACGTTGGTGGCGGTAAGCTCCTCAACACGTGCACATGCGGGGATGACGTCAAGGCTGATGTCGTCAACGTATGCATACCATGTGCTGGAAGGACGGAGGGCGCGGATGGCCACGAAGCTGCCGTTGCCGGTGTAGCTGTCGAAGGGAACGACAAACTCGGACCACTCGGTATTACCATTGATGTTGATGGTCTGAATGGGCACGAAGGCAGTGTCGCTGTTGCTATTCATAACACCCACCTCGAGGACGGGGTTGTAGCTGGTGCTGCTGCTTCTGGCCCAGAAGGAGAGCTGCAGGGTATTGACGGGCAGTGCGGGGACATCTATCTGCGGGAGGATGACATACATGTAGTCACCATAGGTTACCGTGGTGGTGGAACCATACCAGTAGAGGCCTCTGCTGCCACCGGTGGTGTGGTTGTAGGTAGTGCTGTTGGACACATAAGGATATCCACCATAGGTGGTACCGTTGTTGAGGCGCGTCCAGCAGGGGATGAAGTTGCTGCTGGTAGAGGTGCCGGTGGGCTGCGTCTCGAAGGTCTCAACGAAAGGCGTCGTCGAAATCAGAGCGCAAGCCGTGCGTTCCTGGATTGTGGCGGCCTCGCTGGTGTCGCCAGCTCCGCACACCGAACGCACCTCGAAGGTGTAGCTCGTGTTGGGCGTCAGGCCGGTGAAGGTGTAGTTGGTGGCGGTGACAGTGGCCGTGTTGGTACCGTCGCTGACAATCCATTCGGTTTCCGCGTTGACGGGCACCCAACTGATGGTGGCCGTAGTCTGGCCGATGGAATCAACGGTCAGGCTGTCAACGTGTGCACAGACGGGGATGTAGTCCACCGCAATGTCATCGATATAGTGGTAGCTCGTGTAGGTAGAGGTGCTGGTGGTATAGTAGTTCCTAAGGGCAATGGTGCGGCTGCTGCCGGTGTAGTTGCGGAAGTAGACCTCGGCATAGTTGCGGGTGCCGGTTTCGAGTTCGATAGTGTCGATGGGGAGGAACGAACCATTGTCCATCACACCGACGATGAGGCCATAGGAAGCGCTGGTAATGGTGTCGGTGAAGGTGAGGCGGAGGCTATCCAGCGAAGCGCCCATCTCGGGCAGCTCAACAATGCTCACACCATAGAGGCGGAGGCTGTAGTTGCCGCTGGCAGCATAGTTGGCGTTGTAGTAGACACCGGGATAATAGGAGGCGGCCTGGTAGGTCGACGTGCCGGTCATCGTGAAGTCCCAGCACGTGGGCATTACGCCAGCATTGGTGGCGGTAGTGCTGGTGGTGATGCCGTCGAAGTTCTCGGTGTAGGGCATAGCCATCGGCACACAGGGCGTAGTGGCGGTGACATTACCATAATAATCGTTGCCGTCGGTAGCACTATAGCCAACGCGGAAGTCATATTTGGTAGCGGCGCTAAGGCCAGTGATGGTATAGGTGGTAGAAGTCACACCAGTGGCAACATTGGTCCATGTGGCAGCATTGTGGAGGCGGTAGTCGACATCCCACGAAGTCTCGTCGTAGCCGGGAGCCCATGCAAGAGTAACCTCAGTGGGCTCAACATTGACCACGGAGACATTGGGGGCAGCACCTGTAGCCTGCACAAGGCAGTCGGCGGTGTAGAAGTGGATGGCGGCACGATAGGAATAGGTGGTACCGGCAGTACCGCTATTGAAGTCGCTAAGCGTGAAGGGGTTGCTGTCTTTGTAGCGGTAGCGGGCCTTGTTGGAGGCTGAGACATAGTAGCCGGTCAGGTTAGTCGAGGCAGTCTGCGAGCCGCCCGACTGATTCATAAAGGTAGTGATGATAATGTTGCTGACACCGTCCCATTGGAAAGGAGTGGTGAAGTTGTAGTGCTGCCAGCCGCTAGTGTTTGTCGGGTGGAGGGCAGGACCATAGACTTGGGTCTGTTGGTTGGGATCCTCCATGGTGGCATTGCTGATGGAAGAGGTGGCTGTGGTTCCCATGAAGATGGTGAACTCCTTGGCATAGGAAGCGCAGGCGGTGAATCCGAGGTCGATGCCCGTGATGGGACCGGCTGTGAGGCCGGCAGCGGTGAGCTCGGCAGCGGTCCAAACTGCCTGATAAATGGTATTGCCATAGGAGCTATATGCCAAACAGCCACTCTGTCCAGAAGTGGAGTTGCTGAACAGCACAGTGTCTATAGAGGCGGGGTCGAGCTGGGCACAACCCAGGTCACCAGTGGTGAAAACAATACTGTCCATAGCACCGAGGCCATCGGTACCGCAATCGGGAGTGATATAAGCCTTATACTGCGTGGAGGCTGCCAGACCGGTAAGGAAGGCTGCAGGATCGGAGACCGTTACGGTCATCGGGGTGCCAGTGGAGCCCACGCTGTCGTAAACGACGGTATAGCTTTGGGGCAAATTGGAGAAGTCGGGGTCGTGTCCCCAGGTGAGGAGGGCAGCACCCACAGTGGGCGCAGCCTCAATATTCACTATCGGCGGGCAGGCAGGCATCTCTTCGAGAGCGATGTCGTCTACATAAACATACCATGCCGAAGCAGGACGAATAGCACGGATGGCTACATACTGGCCGTTGCCAGTGTAACTGCTCAACAGCACGGTGAACTCCTGCCATTCGGTGACATTGCGCACATCAACGGTCTTAACCAGCTCAAAGGTATTGTTGTCCAAAGGGTTGGTCATCACGCCCACCTGAAGCTGCGGGCTATAGGAGGTCGAACTCGGCTTGGCCCAGAAACGCACCTGCAGCGTGTTGGCAGGATACATGGAAGCATCCACACCGGGCAGAACGACGGTCTGGTAGTCGCCATAAGTACCAACGGTAACGTTATTGTACCAATAGAGGCCCTTGGCGCCGCCGGGGGTGTGGTTATAGGTGGAACCACCCACATAGGGATAGCCGAAATACTGTGTGCCATTGTTGAGGCGGATCATGCAGTTGACAAAAATATCGCTTGAGGAGCTGCCAATCTCAGCATTTTCGAAATCCTGTGTATAGGGCAGGGTTTCGAGCAGTGTGCAGAGTGTGCGGAAAGAGAAGGCGGCAGGATCGGACACCTCGCCTCCACAATCGGCGGAGACATAAACATCGTATCCCGTGTTGGGAAGCAGATTGGTCAGCGTGACGCTGGTGCTACTGACGTTCTCAATGGTACCGGTACCACGCACGAAGCCTTCAGGGCCATACTCCACAACCCAACTGCTGGGATTGAGGGTACGGGCATCAGGCGTCCAGGACAGTGTGGCCTCATCGGTGCCAATCTGGTCAAGACTGACTTCCGTGGGCCAGTAGCATGTGGGGATGGCACGGAGGGTGACGTCGTCGATATAGAAGTTATTGTATACCGTCGTGGTGCCAGTCATCGTCGGTGCAGGGGCATAGAAGAGGACATAACGACCGGTGTCGGTATAGTTCTCGAAGCTCACCTCGATGTTTTGTATCGAACCCGTAGACAGGGAGGTGAGGTCGATGGTGTCGATAGGGACAAAGCTGGCTGTGGTGGTGTAGTCGGTGGTGACACCCACCACCAGTCTGCTGTTATATGAGGCAGTGGTGGAGCGCTTCATCTGGAAGGTGACCATAAGGTCGCTCATGCTCATCGTCTCATCGATGGGAGGCAGCACCATCCAGTTGTAGTAACTGTTCGAGGAGGAGGTCATTGTATAGAAGTAGAGGCTGCGGGTGCCGTTGATGGCCGTAGAGGAAGGATAGGGATAGTTTGTAGTGGTACCGCTACCCGTGATGGCTACCACGCCCTTGTGCCAGCAGGCATTGATGGGATAGGCCGAGCCGGAGCCGTAGGTCTCGAAGTCCTCGGAATAGGGGAGGTCGCTATACGTCAAATTACCACAACCGGCATTGAAGCTGAAAGTCTTGAAACCATCGCTGGTGTCGCTACCGCAAAGGGTGTACACACGACCCTCATAAGGCATACCCATCGTGAGGCCTTGCAGTTCAATGGTAGTTCCTGTCACTTCCAAGGTGTCCCACAAGTTCTGGCCAACCATGTGCCACAACACGAGGAACGACGTTGCATCGTCGTGGATGATGTTCAGGTTGGCAGTGGAGCTGGTGAGAGTGGTGGCATCAAGGGTGACATCAGTGGGGCGGAAACAGGTGGGAGGATTGCCCACTGTGATGTCGTCGATGTAGACGTAGTTCGTTCCTGTGGTGGGAGACAATAGGGCGATGACACCGCCGTTGCCTGTGTAGCTCGACAGCGGAACCTCCATGAATTCCCAAGTGCTGACGGCGCTCACCTGTACGGTGGCGATAGTGTCGAAAGTGGAGATGTCATCGGGGTCGCTCATCACTCCCACATATACGTTGCCATAGGAGGCCGAGGTCTTATATGCCCAGAAGGAAAGGAAGAGGTCCTCCACGTTATCCTCAAAGGGAGGCAATGTCAGGTAACTACGGTAGGTAGTAGTGCTGTAGAAATAGCAACTATAGTTTCCATTGTTGGCATAAGAACTCGAAGGATAGGGATAAGCCGTAGAATTGTTGGTGTGGCGACCTAAACAATCATTGAAGGTATGGGCTGCTCCAGAACCACTGGCATCTTCAAAACCATAGGTCCACGGAAGCGAGGTGGTGGCAATGGATTCACAAAGAGTGCGGAAATCCAAACTGCGAACCAGGCTGGTGTCGTCGACACCGCAGACCGCACGGACAGATGCAGTATAGGAAGTGTTGGGGTTGAGCGTAGTGAAAGTGTAGGAGTTGGTGGTGGCAAAGTCTGTGGACACAACGCCAGTAGCATTGGCGATTGTCACCTCCCAATTGGTGGCAGTACCCGTTTCGGTCCACGACAAGGTGGCTTCATTGGAAGAGGGCACAACCGTCAAACTATCCACACGTGGACAGGTGGGGATGTAGTCAAGTGCCACATCGTCGATACAACACGACCATACGGTGCTGGAGGTGGAATGTTCGTACCGCAAAGCCAAACGTGTGGCGGTGACTGGCACCGATGACAGTATCAACTCGACATCCAAACCGGTATTTACCTGCAAACCGTTGCCACTGTGTGCAATGGCCATTGAGCAGGGATACGTGGAAATGGCCGTGAAAGTCGATGTATCGTCGCTCGTCATGTAACCAACGGTAATAGAACCATAGTTGACGCTTTCGGGACACATCCAGAACGAGAGTTGCAGCTGGTTCAGGGGAACGCTCATCGGTGGCAACACCAAATACTTGCGCGATCCATTAGTACTGCTGGTGGATGCAGAAAAGACCAGACCGTTATTGCCTGTCCTAAAGTAGATATAGGAACCTGTACCGCTGACCACATGGGGACTATAACCAGCAGATGTTCCATTGGAATACGCATTCCAACAAGTGGGTACGCTGCCCGCTGAGGAATAGCTTGTGACAGCAGTTGTCGTCTCGAATCCCTCAAAGAAGGGAATCGTCTGCACGCAGCTGCTTTGTGCACGCACCGCCCATGGCACCAATAGCGCCAGGGCAAAGGCAATAAATAGTTGTTTTTTCATTTTGTGTGTGTTTTATTGGTTTGTAATTTTGTTTTCTGACCTCTTTTTCCTTTCTTTCCCACGTCAGGGAATGCCTCCGACGGGAATCCACACATCATTCTGCCATAGTTTTCATATTTAACACGTTATACCATTTTGGCATTTTCACATCATGGAAAAAACCAACTGCAAATATACATTTTTTTTCTTAGATAACAAATTTTTTTTTCAACAACCTCATCGCCAACCCCCTCGCCCCCACCTCTGCCAAACCAGGTTGTCGTCCCTCCCCCACCCCCGTTTCCACCCTGTAAACACCTACCGAAATCCTACCCGAAACCCAACGCGAAACCCAACCCCCACCCCCTCTGTAGAGACGCAGCTTGCTGCGTCTCCAACAAGACAAGCTGTGTCTCCAACAAGAAGATTAAAAGGGGAGATGCCGAAGCCCTCCCCTAAATAAATTTAAATCAACGAAAAAGGTTAGCGTTATTATCTCATTCCTCACTTTCAACCGGCTGCTCATCGTCGTCGAAGGCCCCGAACTTCTTCAGCTGACGGTAATAGATGAAGAGGAAGAGGGCGGTGAACATCAGGTCGCCGATACCCATGTATCCCTTGCCCATGAAGAGCAGCGGCAGCACGAGCATCAGCAGCTGGGCAATGGCGTAGAGGTGGAATCCCGTGCGGCGGAGCTTCCACATCAGCACGCAACCCATCACCGAACACAGGGCCAACAGACCCATGCCGGCATAGAGCAGGCGCGGAACAGCGGCGGCACGCTCCCACATGGTGAACGCCTCGGTCGGGAGGAGCGACTGGTTGGCACGATAGATGGCGTCGAGCGACGGCAGCGCCACAGCCATCATGATGCCCGAAAGGGCCATCATGGAGCCATAGACGATGCTCAGCACCAGGAGGGTGCGGAGCAGGACAGGACTCTCGTTCATAGTACGGCGGCCATCTGTTGTTGCAACTTCTGGGCTTCGGCGGCAGCGGCTTGGGCAAAGTCGGTGCCGTTGGAGGCATAGATGATGCCGCGCGAGGAGTTGACGAGCAGTCCGCAGTTGCGGTTCAGCCCGTACTTGCACACCTCCTCGAGGCTGCCACCCTGGGCACCCACGCCGGGCACCAGCAGGAAGGAGCCGGGGACGATGCGGCGCACATCGGTGAGCATCTCGGCCTTGGTGGCACCCACAACGTACATCATGTTATCCTCGTTGCCCCATTGCTTGGAGCTCTCGAGGACTCGCTGATAGAGCGGCGTGCCTTCCTTGTCTTCGGTGAGCTGGAAGTCGAAGGCTCCCTTGTTGGAGGTGAGGGCCAGAAGGATGACCCACTTGCCGTCGTACACCGTGAAGGGGGTGACGCTGTCGGCACCCATATAGGGGGCGATGGTCATAGCGTCGAAGTTGAAGTCGCCCTTGGGGTCGAGGAAGGCTCGCGCATAGCGCTCGCTGGTGTTGCCGATGTCGCCACGCTTGGCGTCGGCGATGGTGAAGACGGGTTTGCCCAGCTGGTGGAGGTAGTCCATAGTGAGCTTCAGCTGGCGGAGACCGTCAATGCCGAGGGCCTCGTAGAAGGCCAGGTTGGGCTTGTAGGCCACGCAGTGGTCAATGGTGGCGTCGATGATGGCGCGGTTGAAGAGGAAGA
>JAEEGL016161257.1_pt1 | contig 12851 bp, 13 predicted proteins | sample 9134231 | NCBI WGS metagenome assembly JAEEGL01 (sample SAMN16246548, study PRJNA631951) | gut metagenome | biome: gut microbiome; feature: rumen; material: fiber-attached | host: Bos | place: Iran: Karaj | collected 2018-10
CTTCTGGACGGCGAGGGCTGCGGCGTCGGAAGCGCTGCCCGCGGCGGAGTTCGCGAGGATGGCCGCCTCGGAGGCGAGGCCGGCGTTGGTGTTGGCGAGGTCGGCCGCAGCGTTGGCGGCCTCCGCGGCGTCGAGCGCCGCTTGGATGGCTTCGTCCAGGAGCGACGTGCTGACCTCCGTCACCTCGATCTCCACGTCCACCTCAGGGTCGTCCATGACGATGGGCTCGTCGGCGAGGTTGTCGGTGGAGGGGACGAGGTTGATGAGGACGGCGTCGTAGGTCTTCGTGCGGCCCTCGTAGACGCACCGCACCACGATGCGGGCGAGGCCCTCGTACTGGGGGCTCTCGGAGGAGTAGTCGCAGACCAGGTCCGTCCCGTCCTGGGCGTTCACCTCGACGGCGAACTGGCCGCAGAGAGCCTTCTGCGGTACGCTGTACATGTACGCGCGGATGCTGCTCAGCCCGTTCCAGTCGATGGCGACGCCGGAGTCCTTCAGGGCGACGTGTGCCCGGATGTCCGAGTACAGGCGGCCGTTGGGTATTTCAATCTGTGCCATTGGTGTGTTGTGTGTTGGTTGGTCTTTCTACTTGGTGCGCTCCAAATACACTTTCGGAACCTGGACCTCCTCAGGCTTGAGGTAGGCGCGGTTCGTGAAAAGGAGCAGGGCGGCGATGATCATTTCCGTCATGGCTTGAACAGGTATTTGCGGAACGTCCAGAGGAGCAGGCCGATGACGGCCAGCAGGAGCCACGGAAACGCCCCGATTTTCGACTTTTGTGCCCAGGATAGGTTCTTCTCCACCTTGACCTCCACGGTGGTCGTGTCGTGGACTTCCCGCACGCTGACGGAGTCCCTCCAGCGGTCGCGGAAGACGTACCTGTCGCGGAAGCGGTCCACGTAGACCGTGTCGCCCGCCATCCACTCCCGGATGTAGATGCTGTCGCGCCGGTAGGTGGTGTCCCTGTGGTGGACGGTCGTGGTGTCGTGCTGGACGACGATGCGCTCCACGATTTTCGGGGAGCAGCCGGGGAGGGCGAACAAACATAAACCTGCGGCTGCTGCCACCAACTTCTTTTGAAAATTGTTTAACATGGAACCGCGCCCTCCCCTTCGCTCACTTTATCTCGATGGTGATCTCCTCGCCCTTGTCGGCGGCGGCCTTCATGAGCTTGTAGATCTGCTGGAAGCAGGCCTTGCTGTCGGTCAGCTTCCCGACCTTGGTGTTCTTTCCCACCAGGATGCAGCCGCGGGTGTCCAGGGCGGTCGTCCCGGGGTGGATGAGGATCCCGTCGAAGCCGGGCACGCTCAGCAGCCGCGGCATCTTGCCCTGGCAGAACTGCCAGTACCAGGCGACGGCCGCGTACTTCGGCGAGGTGACGTTCATCGCCAGGCCGTAGGTGCCCTTGGGGATGGCGGTCTCGCCGGCGATCTTCCGCTTCTGGATGTACAGCAGCGGGTCGCCCTGCTTCAGGCCGCGGTCCTTGTCCTCGAGGGTGTTGCAGTAGTAGATGCCGTCGATGTACAGGCGGCCGATGGTGTAGGTGGCCTTGGGCCACTTGCGCTCCACGGTCAGCTTCATGCCCCGGCCTCCTCTTTCTTTACGAACCGGCCGTCGGCCCCTCGGGGCTGGCTGGAAGCGTTGGCGCCGCGCTGGGAAGGGACGAGGTCGGGATTGATCTCCCGGATGGCCTCCCGGAGCTGGGCGTTCTCGCGCCTCAGCTCGCGGTTCTCCTGCTCCAGGACCTCGACCTTGTCCATCGCCTCGTCGGCCCTCTTGCGGGCCTCGCTGGCCTCGGCCATCGCGTCCGCCGCGGTCTTGCGGAGGTCTTCGATGATGGGCTTGTAGACTTCGTCCATGGTCTTGCGGATGTTTTCGATCTGGTCGGCCTTTACCTCCGTCTCAGCCTTCGCAGCTGCGGCCTTCTCCTGACGGACCCGCTGCCGGATGGTGATGACGCGGGTGATGACGGCGGAGCTCACGATGGCGATGACGAGCTCCACGACGCGGTAGATGATGTCGAGTTTCTCCATGATGTTATGCGTTTAGTCGAGCACCACCCCGTCCAGGGCGGAGAGGTCCTCGAAGGTGTAGTCGCCGTCCTTGACGGCCTTGACGAAGTCATCCATCGGCACGGTCTTGAACTCCAGCTCGACCTCCTCCCGGAACATGGCCCGGACGGCCCGGTTGAGCTCGGCCTCGGCCTTCAGGAAGGGAGCCAGGGCTGCGCCGGTGACGGCCTTCCCCTGCTGCCTAAGCGCACGGGCCTCCTCGGCCTCGACGGCGAAGTCCGCCTGGAACTTCTCCACCAGGTCGGTGCGCTCCTCCTCGATCTCCCGGGAGACCTTCCGGAGGCGGCGGTAGTCGTAGATGAGGGTGTTCCGGACGACGTCGTCCTTGACCTTGTTCACTGGGATCCGCCCGAAGGCGTTCACCGCGTTCTGCACGTCGATCTTCTTCATGGCGCCCTCCTATTCTTCGTCCCAGAGTTTCTTGATCTTGCGGGCCATCGCATAGAAGTTCATGGCCAGGAGCACGCCGGCCACCCACTTTCCGAGGGCACCCGGGGAGAACTGCATGACGTTGGAGAAAGTCCAGACGGTCGCGACAAACCAGACGAGTAAGGTGATGACCTTGACGCCCTGCATGAGCCGTTCTTTGTTGGTGAGAGTTTTCTGCTGCATTGTCTTATGATTTTTGTGTTAGTCTTGCCATCCGAGCGGGTACAGCCCGGGTGCGCTCTGGGACACGGACTGCGGGTAGAAGTTGATGTAGTAGATCTCGCCGCCGACGTCGGCCCACATGCGGGCGTAGAGCTCGTACGGAGCCAGCGACTCGGTGTGCAGGTCCACGTCCCAGTGGACGGAGCCGTACCACCAGTCGCCAGGAGCAGCCACCAATGTCTGCACGTCGCTCTGGAGCAGTTCGTCGTCGCCGTTGTAGATGTCCAGGTGGAACGAGAGAGCCATCTGCACGGGCACGTTGTCGCAGCCGAAGTCCCAATCCAGGCGGAAGCGGTCCACCAGCTCCTCCCGGTTCGTGAAGCCGTTGGCGAGCGGGTCGAGGTTCTGCTGGTACGTCCCGTTGTGGTAGTCCAGCCGGGCACCCTGGCAGTCCTCCTGGTAGAACATGAAGACCGCCGGATCCTGTGGGATGATGCCGAGCTCGTTGTAGCAATTCGGGGCGCAGGTCAGGACGTAGGCGTCGGCCAGCGACAGGTCGCCGTAGTCCACCTGGTTCTCCATGTTCGGAAAGATCTGGCTATAGTTTCCGTACAACAGATACACGATGAGGTCCTTCCCGTCCGTGGCCTGCCGAGGTTGGATGGTTATGCCGATGCGCTGGAAAGGTATGAAGCCGGAGCTCGGCACCAGGCAGATCTTCCGCTGGGTCGTGCTGCCGTTGTAGACCTCGATGACGGCGATGGGCCAGTGACCGTTCGCGCCGAAGACGGCGGTCCGAGCCTGGTAGCCGTTCTCCCGCCACTCCGCCTCCGTCCCTCCGGGCCGGATGACTACGCCGTCCTGCCCGGTCTTCGACATCGTCAGGGTGGCGGCATACACGGTGTCGATCTTTATGGTGACCGGGATGTACACGTCGTTCGAGCCGTCGTTGTAATAGGTGTCGTTTTCCATGTGGAGCCGGTACTGGATGCGGAAGGGACCCGTGTAACCCTCCAGGGAGTGCCAGCCCTCGAAATGCAGGGATATGGTCTGCGGGATGTTGCCGGTCTTGATGCCGAAGCCGGTCTGGTAGTCCCAGTCGACCACCCGGTCGTTTGCGTCGAGCAGCGTGATCTCGAAGTCGCCATCGACGTACCAATTCATGTAGGAGGCGGCGCTCTCCGGATCGGGGCTCACGATCGTCACCAATACGGTGACGTCGTAGGCGTCATTGAGGACGAAGGAGTTCGACAGGAGCGTCTGCGTCTTCGTGCTGCGGCGTGCGACTTCCACCTCGAGCGGCTGTCCCCCGTTGATGGAGATCTGGCTTGCCGAGAGCCTGTTCAGGAAGTACGGCGTCCTGTAGGGCAGCTGGTTGTGGTTGTACCCCTCGAAGTCCGTGATCCGGTAGGCCTCCTTCGGCGTCCGGTCCTCGCCGCGCGGCTTGTTCCAGTTCCAGTGGGCGTAGTTCGCGCCCTGGCTGCGGAGTCCCTGGATGAAGGTCAGGGTGTTCGAGCCGGCAGCCTTCGCGTCTACCTGGAAGCCGTACTTCGCCGGGACCTTGACCTCCTGCTCGGTGCCGCCCTTCAGGGAGGAGCGGACCGGCTTGTGGACGGAGTTCACGTTCACCTTGTTCACGGCGACCCCGTTCTCGTTCACGTCCCCGCACAGCTGACCCCAGTCGCCGGTGTTGTGGCCGGTGACCGCGGCGACGTCGCCCAGGGCGTCGATCCCGATGGGAGGATCCACGGAGGTGTCGCGGTATATTTTCCCGTTGGCGTGGCTCATGGTCTTATACGTTCGGGTTGGCAGCTCCGGCGGTGATGAAGCCATCCGCGTAGAGGCCGTAGGTGTTCGTGTCGTTGCTGTCTGCCTTCGTGATGTGCAGCGCCTTGTTCGTGTCGTCGTATTCGATGCGCAGGGGGCCGATGTCGATGTGCTTGTTCTGCGGGAGCGTCACGTCTCCGCCGATTATCCCGTCCGAGAAAGTCTTGACGCCGGCGATCGTCTGGTCGCTCGTGAGGTCGACGCCTCCAATCTGGGAGGCGGTCAGGACCTTTTGTGCCGTGGTGTCGTAGTAGGTCCCGGACGTTGATCCGAAGTACAACTTCTTAGGCGTCGGGATGTCATCCGTGAAGGCGATGGTCTTATTTACCGTCTGGGTGGTCGGGTTGATAGTGCTCTGGTCGATGTACTGATACGACCAGCGAAGACCGTATTTTGGAACGAACGCCGAGCTGCCGATGGAGATGGGCAAAAGTGTCCCAGCGAGCGACGAGCCGGACTGGGCGGCGACGAGCCCGATTTGCGTAATGCCGGCGAGGGCCTGCTTTGCTGAGGACGCCTGCACCTGCGTCGTGCCGATGTAACCGAGGGCCGTGAGGTAGCCCTGCTCCCCGACCCATGCCGCGGTAGCGTACCCTTGCTGCTGTACCCAGGACTCGGTGGCGTAGCCGGTGAGCGACTGGTGCTGCGTAAGGTAGCCCTGGCTTTGCACCCAGCTCTCGGTCGCATAACCGGCGAGCGACTGGTGCTGTGTAAGGTAACCGGCCTGGGCGTGGTCTCCCCATCCGTAGGCGGTCTCCCCGTGGGAGATGTATGTCTGGTAGGTGGACGAGATGGAGATGGTCCTGGAACCAGAGGATGTGATGGCCGTGCCGGAGTTGGAGACCGTGATGCCGGTGCCGGAGCTAAGGGTGACCGAGGTCACCGTGCCCCGATACTGCTCCGTGTAGGACGTCAGGTAGCCCTGGCTCGTCACCCAGGACTCGGTGGCGTAGCCGGTGAGAGCCGAGGACAGGAGTAGGTTCTTCGTGGTGCCGCCTACTGTCAGCGGGATGACGTAACCGGAAGCCGTACCCCAGCTGACCTGCGTGCCGCCACCGGACGGGGCGTATATCGTCGTAGCCACACCGTCCACGGAAATGGTCGCGATGGACGTGCCGGAAGTCAGGATCTGAGTGACGGACACGGTGGACCCTCCACCGCCTCCACCACCGGATCCGACGCCACCGGCGGAGATCCAGCCCTCCGCCCAGAGGCCCGCGTAGATGGGGTTGAGCTTGAGCGTCAGGGAGCCGTTGACCGTCACCGGGATGAACCAGTCGAGGGTGTAGCCGTCGGCGTTCGCACCGGCGCGATCCGCGTAGCCCGCCATGGCCTTGTCGGTCACGATGGATGTCTCCTGGGTGTCCGGGTCGATGACCTCGTCCGTGATGTAGATGTAGCCATCCGTGATGGAGATGCGGTTGAGGTCGGCGAGGTTGGCGTGGGTGTGGTCCGTCCCGGTCGGGACGATGGCGGCGCCGCCCGAGGCCGCTGCCGCGCTGACGGGGACGATGAGACCGCCCAGCTCTCTCAGGCGCTCGGACCTCGGACGGGCCGTCCGGTTGATGCTCGACTTTGTATAGGTGCCCATGTTACTCTGCCGTGTATTCGTCGGGCCGCACCTCCAGGAGGGTGGCCTCGGTCATATTCTCGCGTATGTGCTGCAGCTCCCCAGTCAGGAGGAACTTCGTCCCGGAGGGCTGGACGGCCTCGCTGTAGAGGGTGAGCCCGTTCGGATCCAGGACGACCTCCCCGGAGAGGACGGTCTTCCGGGCGGCGAACTGGCTGTACATCGTCCCGATGAGCAGCTGCTCGGCGCTCTCCGTCCGTCCGGCCCGCTTCAGCTGGGAGACCTGCTGGCCGGTGGAGGTGCGGAGGTAGACGCCCTTCGCCGTGGCGCAGGGCTTCGCCAGCGTCCCGCAGATGGTCTCCAGGGCGAGCTCCTCCTTCGCGTTCACGTTGCAGACGCCGGAGTACTCCACGTCGTCCACCTCGGCCTCGTCGAAGGTCAGGGTGCGCTTGACGACCGTCACCTCCGGGACCTTGTACAGGAGCCAGCGGATCTTGTCGTACAGGCCCTGCTGGGAGAACTTGCTCGCCGCCGCGTCGGAGCTGAAGACGTCGGTGTCGTCGAAGAGGTAGACGCCGTTGTAGACGCGGATCTCCAGGTAGCCGCCGGCCGGAGGGTACGGGATGAACTGGCCGTCCGGGACCTTCTTGAAGGACTCGAAGAACCACCAGTCCTGCGTGTTGTTGCTGAGATCCTTGTAATACTTCTTGCGCTTGGAAGCCTTCCGGCCCTCCGCCCAGGGCTTGCCGAAGTTTTGCCGGTTGGCCTTGAAGCCCAGACAGCCCTGCCCCTCCACGATGTCGAGGTCGGTGTCGTAGTAGGCCAGCCAGGCGTCGCCGAAGGAGGCGTTGCCGGAGACCCATCCGTCGATGGTCGTGTTGCCGGACTTCCGGCGGGCGCACCCCGCCACGGTGTTGGCCGGGGATCCGTGCGAGGTAATGCTGCTGTTCGTGTAGTGGTAGAGGGCGGTGCCGTTGGCGTCATACAGGACGATGGCCACGGGGACGAAGGCCTGCTGCGCCCAGCTCAGGAAGTCTGCGTAGTTGGCGTTCTCGTTTCCCTCCCCGTCCTCCGGCGCGTCCTCGAAGGGGTTGTACCGGGGGTCGCAAAGCATCTCCATGACGATCCGGATGTAGTTCTGCTCCTGGTCGTCGGCGCTCAGAGGCGGGAGGTACATCCGCTTGGTGGTGAAGGCCACGGACTCGGGATGGCTTCCCGGATTGATGCCGGCGATCGGCGTGGACTGCGTCATGTTCGAGTGCTGGTTCTTCCGGAAGCCGACGGCCACGCCTTCCGCCTCCGACCCGCCCAGCAGCGGGACGATCTTGAAATACCGGTTGCTGGAGCCCTTGGAGGCCAGCCCCGTGCACTTGGTCGAGTCGTTGGACAGGAAGATCGTGAAGTCGATGTTGTCGTAGTCCCAGGAGTAGCCGACGCGGTGCGCCGGGTCGTAGTCCGCGTAGAAGGAGTAGCGCACCGGGTCGCCCGCCGTGGTGGTCAGGTTCGTGAGCGCGGGGTCGGCCACGTCGCCGTACTCGAACTTAGGCGACAGCTCGGCGCCGCTGTAGGGGCTGAAGGTGACGCGGAGGTTGTTGAACACCTGCCCGACGTCCATGCTCTGCCCGACGCCGTCCCAGGACACCTGCACGGTGCCGCTTTTGAGCGTGTACAGGCCGTTGATGTCGTAGACCCATATCTTCCCCGCCCGCTGGATGATACGCAGCCCCAGGGGCTGCAGGACGCCTTCCAGGACCTTCTCCCAGTCCATCGCGATCCCGTCCTCGTCGATGAAGTTCTCGGAGGGGATGGACAGGGCCGCCAGGGTGGCGGCGGTGTCGTCGGTGAACTTGGTGGACTCGTAGGTCTCGTCGAGGGAGGTATAGGAGATGCCGGTGGCGGCGAGGGCTCCCTGGACGACCTGCAGCAGCGTCTTCGTGCCGGTCAGGTCGTAGGGAATCCGGCCCAGGTGGCCGAAGTCGTAGAAGGTCAGCTCGACGTCGTAGTGGTCATAGCGGTCGTAGGGCTCGTGGTAGGTCTCGGTGTCCAGGCAGCCCGACCAGTAGAGGACGTCGTTCCGGTAGACGTCCAGGCGGATGGAGCCGGGGACCTCGGTGTACAGGTCCGCGTAGGTGCGGTCGCCCGGGGACTCGATGGTCAGGGTGGCGAGGGAGCCGCAGACCGGCTCCTCGGGGCTGCGCTCATCCCACTCGATGGAGAGGGGCTCGTCGGCCGGGAAGACAAGCTCGCCGACCTGCGCGTAGTCGGACGAGGCCTCCTGGAGGATCTCGCACCTCCAAATGTCACCGTTGATAGACAAAAATTCCCCGGAGTATCGCAGTCGCTTGGCCATCTTATAGAGCTTCTACTTATAACCGGGGAAAGGGTCTTCGGGTACCTACGAGCGCGAGGAGCGCCGCCGGTTCTTCTTCAGGGTGCCGTACAGGTCACGCCCTCGGATCCTGAAGTCCACGTCCCCGCCGAAGCCCGCCGGCTGCATGTACTGCCGGAGGGTGTTCAGCGGAGCGACGACCTCGGGGTTGTTCACGGCGCCGTGGTATTCGCCCATGAGGCCCATCGTCGGGCCGGAGATGACGCCGCCCTTCGCGAACTTCGGAAGGCTCGCGAGGGCCGCCAGGATGGAGGCCACAGCGGCCACGGCGAGCACCGGTCCGACGTAGGGGATGGAGGCCACGGCGGACGCACCGCCGGAAGCTGCGGCCGCGGTGTTGGCCGTCGCGGCGGCGTTCTGCTTGACGAAGAGGGCGGTCAGCTGCGGGAGCGCCTGAGCGATGGCGGAGAGGAGGTTCGAGCCCCACTCCAGCCAGGCCGCGGCGGACTCGCCCACGGCTCCGGCGAGGTCGCGGAAGACTCCGCTCAGGGCGCCGACCGTGGTCTGCAGGGCCTCGGTCTGCGTCATGGCCTTCCCGGTCTCCTTGTTGAACTTCTTGAGGTCGGTACCCACCAGGCCGGGGCCCTTGACCTTCTTGCCCATGACCTGGGCGGAGCCGGAGACGGGAGAGACGCCGGACAGGTCGAGGGCCGTGGCGCCGGCGCCACGGCGGGCGGTCAGCAGCTCCTTGTAGTCGGCGATGAGCTGCTTGACGGCCGCGTCCTCCGTGCCGTACTTGTTGATGAGGCTAGTGAGGCCGGAGCGCATGGCCTCCAGCCTGGCCACCTCGTCGGTCTGCTTGTAGCCCAGCTCCTGGTTGAGCTGGACGGCCCGCTCGACGGAGCGGTTGTAGTCCTGAATCGCCTCGGCGAGGCCCTTCTGCTTGCCGCCGGAGTTGCTCGCCGCGTTGCCTCCCGCGTTCTCGGCGTCGGCCAGGTTCAGCGCGGCGTCGGCACCTTCGCCGAAGGCCGCGATGGAGGCGTTCATCTGGTCCAGGAAGACCTTGCTCCGGGCGTACTGGAGGACCTCCAGCGTCTGCCGGTCCTTCGCGCTCTTCTTCTCCTTCGCGCTGATCCGGTCGATGGCGGCGTCGTAGTCCTCCAGGGTCTTGAGCGTGCCGGTGCCGATGAAGGCGTCGCCCAGGGCGGCGATCTTCGCGTCGTGCCGGCTCATGCCGCGCTCCATGTTGGCGAAGACGTTGAGGCCGCGGGCGAAGCGGTCGAAGACGTCCTTCAGGACGCCGGTGGAGTTCCGGAACTGGAGGACAAGGTCCTCCCAAGCCGAGCTCACGCGCTTGATGGCGCCCTCCAGGTTGTCCGTCATCGTGTTGTACATCTGGTCCAGGGCGCCGTTGCAGTCGCCCAGGGCGTCGTACAGCTCGCGGACGTCACCGGCTCCCGCGATGAGGGCGTTGAAGGCCGCGACGGACCGCTTGTCCGTCATGTCGAGCGTCTCGTTCAGGTCGACGCCACGGTCCTTCAGCTCCTGCAGCGCGTCGATGATCTCAGGCATGGTGGAGGCCGTGTGCCCGAGGCCCTGCGCCAGCTTGCCGTTGGAGTCGGTGAGGTTCAGCAGGATGTTGCGGAGCGCGGTGGCCGCGGACGAGGCGTCGAAGCCGGCGTTCGACAGCACGCCGAGCATCGCGACCGTGTCGCGGGCGGACAGCCCGAAGGCGTTCGCGACCGGGCCGACCACGGAGATGGAGGTCTGGAGCTTCGAGAAGGACAGGGCAGACTTGGACGTCGAGGCGGCCATGAGGTCCAGCAGGTCCTTCGCGTCGGAGGCCTTCAGGCCGAAGGAGCGGAGGGCGGCGCCGGAGAAGTCGGCCGCGCTGGAGAGGTCCGTGCCGACGGCGGCGGCGAACTTCAGCACCGGCTCCTGCATCGCGGCGATCTGGCCCTCCGTGAAGCCCAAGCGGGCGAGGGCCGTCTGCAGGGAGGTCACCTCCGCAGCCGTGAAGGACGTCCGCTTGCCGAGCTCCAGGGCGGCCTCCGTGAGGCCGGAGATCTCGCCGACGGACTTCCCGAGGACGGACGCCAGCTCGGAGTTGGCGCTCTCGAACTCCTTCATCGTGTTGATGGAGCTGGAGATCGCCTTCGTGAAGGCGCGGACGGTCACCACGCCCGCGGCCAGCCCTCCGAGGGACTTGGTCAGCGAGCTGGTCAGGGACCGCAGCCCGCCCATCTTCTTGGGCAGCTGCTCGGCTTCCACGGCGGCGCCGGCGAAGGCCTTCTTCAGGCCGTCGGCGTCATTGGTCAGCGCCTTGAGGTCCTTGAGGTTCCCCTGGAGCTTGTAGGTTATGCTGATTGTCGATGCCATAGTATTCCTGTGTTCGTTTCAAGATCCGCTGCCGCCTCGCCTCGGTGCTCGGCGCTCCCTTCCGGACCTTCTTGTCCCACGGGAGCGGGAACATCCTCTGGGCGGTCACGCCCTTCTTGAGATACGGCTGCGCGAAGACGAAAGCCTGCGTACGTGTGCGCTCCCAGTCTTCGTGCAGCCGTAGCGTCTCTTGTTCCGCCCAGGCGTGGTGCACCTGGTTGAACTCCCCGGGAGACAGGGCGCAGAAGTCATCGTAGGAGAGCCTGAGCTGCCCGAGTGCGATGCCCAGGATCTCCTCGATGCTCAGTAACTTTTTTTTTGCTCGCCGGACCCCTCGGACTCAGCCGGCGCCGCCTCCTCGGGCTCGACGAGCAGCGCCTGCATGGCGTCCATGTCCTCGTTGGACAGGTTGTCGCAGAAGTCCTCGAAGCTCAGGTCGAAGGGGACCTTGTCGGCGGCGGAAGCCGACGCCACGCAGGCGTACAGCAGGGCCGCCACCTCCTCGAGGTTCCCGTCGTCCAGCGCCTCTTTGGCGAGGTCCTTCCCGGTGACCCTCTTGAAGCGGAGCATCGCTCCGAGGGTCATCCGGAAGGGATAGGTGCGTTCGCCGACCTGGATGTTGATGGCCTTTTTCATACCAGGTTAGCTGATGGTCTCGCCGGTGAGGTTGTTCGGGGTGATGGTCACCGCGCCGTTGTTCTCCAGCGTGCCGGAGAAGGTGGAGTCGTCCTGCGCCGGAGCGGTCTGCTCCAGGGAGGCGATGACGAAGGAGCCGGAGAGGTACGGGCTGGCCGAGCTGTCGCGCTCGTAAGCCGTGACGGTGACGGCGGCGCCGCTCTTCCAGGCGTTCAGCAGGGACTTCAGGCCCTCCTCGGTCTCACCGAAGTGGCGAAGGCCCTCGAAGTTGATGGACACGCTCAGGCCGACGACCCCCTTCTCCTTCCAGAGGCTGGTGCCGCCGTAGGCGACGGAAGCCGCCGGCTTGACAGCGCGCTCCTTCGTCTCGGTGTTGTAGGTGCACGTATGGGTCGTGCAGTGGCCGATGGCCTTCCCGCCCACGGAGAGCAGGAGGTCGGCGCCATTGATGTAGCCGCTCTTGGCCACAGGTGTAGGATCTGCCATAATTCAGTGCTTTTTTAATCGTTGTTGACTCTTACGGTAAACACGAGGCTCTGGGCGAAGGCGTCGTCAGCCCAGCCCTCCTCGGAGCCTTCCAGGTCGATGGACCTGGCGCGGAGCGTCTGGTTGTTGGAGTTGGTGTAGACGGCCTGCTTGTGGTCCAGGCAGGCGCGCGCCGCCTCCGCCAGCTCGATGCTCTCCGCGTAGGTCTTGCCATAGCAGAGAAGCTCCACGGCCACCATGTCGGCACCCTGCCCGGGACCCTTCGCCAGCTGCCGGTCGAAGTTCGCCCGGCGGTAGCAGATGTAGGGGAGCTTCGCGTCCTGCTCAGCCACGACGGGGTAGATCTTCGTGGCCTTCGCAGCGACGGCGCTGTCCTGGGACAGCAGCTGGTAGACCATGAGGCCCACGCTCAGGGACGTGATCGGGACGGGGGTGTTGTTAGACGGTGCAGCCATACTTCTTTGCGGTCTTCTCGACGGATTTGCGGAAATTCTCCTGGAGGGTTTGGTTGATTTGCGGACCGACCTGCCGGTTGGCCCTGACGATGAACTGGTAGGCCGGCATGCTGCCGCGGTAGGCGCCGTTGAAGAGGTAGCGCTTCCGGAAGCCCGTCTTGGTCCTGTGGGACCCGCGGGAGCCCTTCAAGCGCCTCTCCTTGGTGCCATCCTCCGCCCAGATGAGGACCGGCTTCTCCAGTCCCGCCCGGTTGAGGTGGAAGCCCTTCTTCGCGACGATCCGGGTGCGGTCCTTGCTCTTGCGGAGGACGGTGCCCACGGTTACGCGGAAGCCGAGCTTCTGCTTGAACACCAGGGCCCGGACACCCTTCTCGAGGTCCTTCCCGCTGTGCAGGTCGGAGCGGAGGTTCGCGACGGCCGTCCGGCGCAGGAGGTTGGCGGTGGAGCGGAACGCGCCCTTCATCGCCTTCGCCCGCTGCTTCTCGTCCATTTCGGCGAAAAGCTGC
>JAEEGL016284159.1_pt1 | contig 12851 bp, 15 predicted proteins | sample 9134231 | NCBI WGS metagenome assembly JAEEGL01 (sample SAMN16246548, study PRJNA631951) | gut metagenome | biome: gut microbiome; feature: rumen; material: fiber-attached | host: Bos | place: Iran: Karaj | collected 2018-10
TGTTTCTTTAAAGGGGAACATTCCGTATGTCGGATCATTATAAACTGCAAAACGGGACAATTGTATATACTGATGAAAAAGAACATCCTTCAATGGCTGCATTTATTCTTGGTTATTTTTCCATGAGAAATAAGAATAAAAGAGTTCTGGAGCTCTGTTCCAGTTCCGGTGCGGTTTCTTTCTGGAGATATGACAGAGGCTTTACAGGACATACCGTAATGGTGGATTTCAGGCCTGAACAGCTTGAACTTGCTCAAAAAACAGCTGCTGAGAATTCATTTGATATAGAAATATGCTGCATGGATGCAGAAATATATAGAGGTGAAAAAAAGTTTGATGTCATAATATGCAATCCTCCGTTTTTTGATGAGCTCAATAGAAGCAATGATCCTGACAGGAATGCTATTAGACATGAAAACGGATTTTCACTAGATGCACTTTTTAATACGGCTGCTCTTAATATTAAGCAGAAGGGGCATATGTATCTTTGTCATCTTCCAGACAGACTTCCTGATCTTTTTGAGAAAATGAGATCTGCGGGGTTTGAGCCCAAAACGATTAGATTTTGCAGACATTCTCAAGACAGATTGCCGTTTATTGTACTTGTTGATACAGTGTACAGGGGAGGTAAAAAGCTTACTGTTGAACCAGATTTAAACGTGTTTGATCCACATGGTAACTATACAGAAGAAATGATTGAAATTTGTGAAAGAGGATATATATGAATTCTCCGGGAAAACTTTACATAGTATCAACACCAATTGGGAATTTGGAAGATATATCTTCCAGAACGGCTCGTATCCTTGGAGAAGTAGATTTTATCGCTGCCGAAGATACCAGGGTGACTGCAAAGATACTGAATCACTTAGGCTTAAAAAAAAGTCTTATAAGTTGTCAGAAATATAATGAAAAAGAGAGGTCAGAGCAGATCGTTTCCCGTATACTGACAGGTGAAAATGCTGCTTTCTGTTCGGATGCTGGAACGCCAGTGATAAGTGATCCGGGTGGAACTCTTGTATCTAAAGCTCTTGATGAAGGAGTTACGGTTATTCCTATTCCGGGTCCTTCAGCAGTAGTAACAGCCCTTTCTGTATGCGGCTTAAGATGTGAACGGTTTTGCTTTGAAGGATTTCTTCCGACTCCAAAAGGCAACAGAAAAGAAAGATTGGAAGAATTGTTGGATGAGAAGCGAACTATTGTATTATACGAAGCACCGCATAAACTTCAGAGAACTCTCCGAGATCTTCTTTCATTCTTCGGAAATAGAAGGATGACTGTTTGCCGTGAGATGACAAAGATCCACGAGGAGATATGGAGAACTGATCTTGAAGAGGCTTGTAAGTATTATGATGAAAATCCTCCTAAAGGTGAATTTGTACTTGTTATAGAAGGTAATAAAAAGACAGAAAAAGAGACAGTTTCTTTGGAGTATGCTGCCGAATTAGCAAGAATGTATATGGAAAAAGGGGATTCTGCGTCAGAGGCTGCAAAAAAAGCTGCCAAAGAAACAGGATTTACTAAAAGCGACATCTATAAAGCTGCGAGGGAAAAGGAAGAATGAAGAGACTCTTGGTTATCTCTGATTCACATGGTATGAAAGAGCAGTTCAGTGAGATCGTGAAACTGCACCCTGAAGCATACAAAATAGTATTTCTTGGTGATGGTGCAGCAGAATTTGAGATGTTGAAAGCAGAACACCCAGATTGGCCTTTGATCGGAGTCAGAGGAAACAATGACTTCGGTTCTCAGCTTCCGTATGATAATCAAATAGTTATTGATCAGTGGAGAATTTTTATTACGCACGGACACAGATACGGAGTCAGGGCGGGAGTGGAAGGATTATCAAACATAGCAAAAGAAAATGGATGCAATGTTGTATTCTATGGGCATACTCATGTGCAGTACAGCACAAAGATAAATGATGTATGGGTGCTTAATCCAGGTGCCGTGTTCAGCTTTCCGCGTTCTAATTACGCAATGGTTGATCTGACTGATGACGGTAAAATCGTTTTTAATCTGACTGAACTTAAGGATGTAAAGAATAACGGAAACAGATTTGCAGACTTTTTTAAATCTTTATGAGAAAAGCTCCGGTTTTTGTTAACCGGAGCTCCTTCAACATATTTAGTTTTTATTCACAGAATCCCATAACGATAATTCCTGCGAAGGTGAAAAGAAGAGCAAAATAATGTCTTTTTGATAGACGTTCTTTTAGAAAAACTGCAGCCCAGACACAGGAAAGAACACAATATGCACTGATGATAGGAGCAGAAGTAACCGGGTTGTCTGCCAGAGCTTTTACATATGCAGCCTGACCGGCTGTCTCGCAGAGAGCTCCACTTAACATTGGAAGACCCATTGTAAGTGTGAATTGTTCCTTTTTTATAAATAAAATATACACTAAAGCACATATTGCGCAGAAAAACCATGTAAGCTCATAAGCGCAGTTAGCAGTATCTTCATTCATAGTTTCAAGAATAGCGCTATCAGCAAATGTGCCGGCAGTATCTAAAAGGCAGTAAAGTATGGGTAAAAGAAAAGCCCTAATATCCTTTTTGTAACTTCTGCCTGAGAGAGCCTGACGTGCATTTCTGGATGCTTCGTCTTCTTTAGATTCAGCAAGTCCGAGGAGAAAAACTCCTGCAGTCACTAAAATGATCCCGACAGTCTGCAGACCGTCAATTGCTTCATTTAAAAAGATAAGACAGAGAACAGCAGAAAAAGCACCGGAACAGTTACAGATAGGAGATGATACTGATAACTCTATAAATCTTAGGCCAATATAACCTATGATCATGGAAAGAATATAAAGGGCGGAAGCCGGAAGATATCTGATTATGTCCGATAGAGTCACAGTAACATTGCCGCTCAGAAGAGAAAACATTGCATGGAATCCCATTACAAAACCAACAAAAACAGAGATCTTAAGGTGTGATACAAGATCGCCGTTCTTTGTTCCGATCTTTGTAAAGATATCAGAGCCGCTCCAGAACAGGAGTGCCAGTAAAGACATAATAAACCACATGATATTTCCCTCAGAATGACTAGATCATTTATTTCGCGCAGCGTTAATAATACAGGAATGATGCTATAATTTCAATTGTCTAATAATCCATATATTTTGTCTTGTATATATAATAGAGGAATCGAGTTGAAGACTAAAGTTAAAAAAGCAGACTACGATGCTGTTATGCGGCTGCCTCGTGAAACTCATAAAAAGCCGAAAAAACCAAATATTTTTTTCCGTACTCTCATGAGAGTCCTTGGATCTTTTGATCTCAATGCTACACACTTCAGATTTACAGAAGAGGATATGGAAAAAGCCGGGAAGGGGCCTTGGCTGATCCTTATGAACCATTCTGCCTTTATTGATCTGGAGATAGCGTCTCGCATTCTTTATCCGAAGCCATACTGCATCATTTGTACGTCAGACGGTTTTGTCGGTAAAGACTGGCTTATGAGAAATCTAGGCTGTATACCTACTCAGAAATTCGTAAGTGATATCACGTTAATAAGAGATATGCAGTATACCCTGAACGAACTTAAAACCAGCATTTTAATGTACCCTGAAGCCAGTTATTCATTCGATGGTACTGCAACTCCTCTGCCAAGAGGACTTGGTGTATTGGTTAAAAAACTCGGTGTACCTGTGGTAATGATCAAAACAGAAGGTGCATTTGCCAGAGATCCTCTTTATAACTGCCTTCAGAAAAGAAAAGTTGATGTAAGTGCAAAAATAAGCTGCCTTCTCGATAGGGAACAGATAGACACTTTCAATAGGAAAGATATAGAAAAGATCCTTGATGATGCATTTACTTTTGATAATTTTGCATGGCAGAAGGAAAATCAGGTAGTAATAGATGAGCCTTTCAGAGCTGACGGTCTTGATAGAATAATGTACAAATGTCCTAATTGTGGTACTGAAGGCATGATGAAAGGAGAAGGCGTAAAGCTGACGTGTAACCGTTGTCATAAGTCATGGACCATGGATGAGTATGGACAGATGTCTGCGGATGATGGATATACAGAGTACTCAAGTATTCCAAAGTGGTATTCGTGGGAAAGAGAGGAGGTACGTAAGAGTCTTATAGACGGTACGTATCTTTTGGATACAGATGTTAGTATAGGAATGATGGTCGACCATAAAGCGATTTATATGGTAGGACGCGGGCATTTGGTTCATGACAGTCAGGGTTTTTCGTTGACAGGGTGTGACGGACGGCTGCAATACAGACAGTATCCCTTGGAATCATACAGCTTATACGCTGATTATTACTGGTATGAGATAGGAGATGTTATCTGTATAGGAAACAGAGACTGCTTGTTTTATTGTTTCCCTGATAAAGAAGGAGTCGTAGCGAAGACCAGATTGGCTGCCGAAGAATTATATAAATTAAACGACCCCAAATATAAGAAAAGCTAAAATACACTATCAAAGAAAAAGAGGATGAGTGATCATCCTCTTTTTCATAAATAAAAATGTTAGTTACCGTGCTTAAATGTTTATTTGTCTGCCCAGAGCCCATGAAGATTGCAGTAAGCCACACAAGAGACGACTTCCTCTCCGGGAAGAAGAGAGAAGCTTACCACGGGATCCGTTCCTGGTTTAAGAGTTTTGAATTGTACACCGGAAACAGTTTCAAGAGCGACCCATTTAATGTAGTGTTCTTCAAGCATTGGATGAAAAACTGACCCTACAGATACCTTAACTGTATCTCCGTCCTTGGAAACAACAGGAACATGCTTCTCAACGGCAGCGTCTGTTGTTCCGGGAACGATCTCTTCCATCGGCTTGCCACAGCACATCACGTCACAACCAGGATGTTCAGCATAAGCGATAATGTTTCCGCACATTGCGCATTTATAGAATTTCATTATTTACCTCTTTTATTTATATTGATTGATCATTGAGAGCAGATCGGCTTTATCTCTGTAGCCTGATACTCTTACGAGCTCTTTTCCGTTTTTGAAAAAGATCAGAGTCGGAATGAACTGTATGCCGTACTTGAAGGCGAGTTCTCTTTCTTCATCAGTATTTACTTTTCCAAGTTCGAGACCTGTTTCATTAACGATCTCTTCCAATATAGGGGCGAGCATCTTGCAGGGACCGCACCATGTGGCCCAGAAGTCAACTACTGTAAGAGAATCAGAGCTTACAAAAGAATCAAATGTATTTAAAGAAATGGTTCTTTCCATTTTTAAGAGATCCCTTTCAGTTATTCGCCGATAACTTCAAAATAGCTCTGAGGATGAGCACATACGGGGCAGATGGAAGGTGCTTCAGTACCTACATGGATGTGTCCGCAGTTACGGCACTTCCAGATAACAACACCGTCTTTTTTGAATACTTTTCCTTCTTCAAGATCTTTAAGAAGCGCAAGATAACGTTTCTCATGCTCCTTCTCGATAGCACCGACACCGGCAAAACGGGCGGCGATGTCATCAAAGCCTTCTTCTTTGGCTTCGTTTGCAAAACGGACATACATATCAGTCCATTCTTCGTTTTCACCTGCAGCTGCAGCCTTCAGGTTTTCAGCTGTGGTTCCAATTCCGCCAAGATATTTGAACCAGAGTTCTGCATGCTCTTTCTCATTGGCAGCTGTCTCAGTAAAAATAGCTGAGATCTGTTCATATCCTTCTTTTTTTGCCTTGCTTGCAAAATATGTGTATTTGTTGCGAGCCTGGCTCTCACCTGCAAATGCGGTCTGGAGGTTTTTCTCTGTTTTGCTTCCTTTAAGTTCCATTTTAAGCTCCTTTTATAAAATGATGGGCGAATGCCCCTGGTTACATAAGATCGATACAGTCATTGCACACATAGTCTATGGATAGATTTACAGTGTCTATTTTCCCCGGAACAGATTCAACCAGTCTGTCCATGATAGCTGTATCGTATAAATCTGATATCTTTCCGCAGCGTGAACACCTGATATGAAAGTGGCCGGCTGGCGTAATATCAAATACAGCTTTTCCATCGGAAGGAATAAATCTCCCTATACGGGATTCATCATATAACTCCGACAGATCTCTGTATACGGTACCGAGTGAGATATTGGGAAAAGTTTTCCTGGCACGTTCAAAAACTTCCGAAGCGGTAAGATGGCCTTCGGATTCTTGAAGAATTCGGAAAACAAGTTCCTTCTGTCGGCTCATATAGACTCCTAAAAACAGTAATGATTCCTAATATCAGTTTACGATAATAATAATGCTAATTCAATGCAGAAGAACTACAAAATAAAAAAAAGAAATATGACAGAAAACATAAAAGGCTGCTATGAGATCAAATCATAGAGGATACTCCCGTCTGAAATATACTATATGCTAGAATATTGATAAATTATTGTTCTATATAAGATATTATGAAAATAAAGTTCAGATATTCTATTATTCAATGATCTCTATTCATGTGCACAGAGATTGAAAGGAGAAAAATGCTATGCCTGAATTCAACGGTATTGAACCTGTTTGTCCTTTCGATGTGACTATGTATCGTCAGAAGCGTACTGAAATCGAACCAGATAATAGAATAGACGTATTGAAGATACTTAAGGAAGCGGATATTTTATATGAAAGAAACGATCCTTTTGGAGCAAGAGATCTTTTGGAGGATTATTATAAAACATCACTGGAGTATAACGACAGAGAAGGTCAGCTGGGCATGCTTTGTGAATTACTGGGATGCTACCGAAAAACACATGATGCAGAACGCGGTATTTGGGCAGCATTTGAGTGCAGGAGATTGATTGCTGACCTTGGATTGGAAGGAACAGTTACCGCCGGGACAGTTTTATTAAATGCAGCGACCACAATTAAAGAGTTCGGTAGAGCTGCTGAGGCAGTGCCGTTGTATGATACGGCCGCTCGTGCGTATCTTAATAATCTTGATCCTTCTGATTACAGATTTGCGGGATTATTTAATAATTATGCTTCCTGTCTGGAAGAATTAGGTGAATTGCAGTCTGCGGAAGAGTATTACAAACGGGCTTTGACTATCGTGTCAAAGCTTCCCGAATGCAAAGTCGAAGAAGCAGTAACGTATGTTAATCTTGCATGCCTATATGAGTCTTCAGATCCTGTAGATGAAAGAATTGATCAGTGCATAAGGAAGGCTATTGCAATATTTCAAAGTAATGAGATAAAAAAGGACGGATACTATGCATTCAACGTCCTGAAATGTACAGATGCGTTTGATCACTTTGGTTATTTCAGGGATGCAAGAGAATTGAAGAAGTCTTCAGAGGAAATCTATGGAATACTACAGAACAGCTAAGAAGCTGTACCTTACACAAGGAAGAATGTCGATCAGTGAATTCTATCCTTTTACGGACGAGAAGATCGCAGCGGGTCTTGTTGGACAGGGGAGTGAATGCTTTGGTTATGATGACAGTGTATCTGCTGACCATGATTTTTTGCCTGGGTTTTGTATATGGTTAAATGATAAGGATTATGATAGGTATGGAGAAACTCTTCAGGAAGTATATGACGATTTCATAGAGGGCATAGTAGGTAATACTGAGCAGTTCAGAAAGAGCAAAGGTGCCGGAAAACGTAGAGGTGTATTCTCAATAGGTGATTTTTATGAAGATCTGATTGGATACCGCGGTGTTCCTGATAATAATTTCATATACATGGCAATTCCTCAGTATGCTCTCGCTGAAGCGACGAACGGCTGGGTGTTCGAAGACAGGAGCGGAGAATTCAGCGCAATCAGAAATGAGCTTATGAAAGGATATCCGGAGGATGTCAGGAAAGCAAAACTTGCTTCTTCGCTCATTCAGATGGCTCAGAGTGGGCAGTATAATTTTTCGAGATGCATAAATCATGGAGAAAACGCAGCTGCTGCAATGGCACTATCCAATTTTGTCCGTGAAAGCATAAAGGCTGCATTTCTGCTGGAGCGACGGTATGCACCATATTACAAATGGGCATTCAGAAAACTGAAAGAGATTCCCGGAATGAATATGCTTTGCGCTTCTCTGGAATATATCCTTCTGGGCGACAATGAAGAAGGAATGATATTCAGAAAGACCAGAGCAGTGGAACGTGTTGCTTCATATTTCATTGACAGGCTCAAGGAAGAAGGTCTTTCGTCTTCTTCAAGCACTTATCTTGAACCTCACGCATATGAAGTTAAAGCCCAAATAGAGGACAGTGAACTTAAAAATATGTCTATTTTCACTGACTGATTCCAAATCTAAAAATGAAATCCCTCAAATTCATGGATGAACATGCTTTTGAGGGATTTATATCTAATTATGTGTTTGACAATTATTCTGGAGTAACGCTCAGAATATACCAGGATCCGTCTCGCTGTATTACTTCAAATATGTATACAGAATCCGTGATGTTATCTTGATGAAATGTTATATATAGGTCTATTCCTCTGTCGGCATCGATCGAGAGTTTGTCCCATACATCCTGATATACATCAGGATTCCATTCTATAGTGTGATGTATGTACCATGATTCAGTGTTGTGATATTTATTCTCAACATAAGCATCATCGAGAGTTTTTATGATATCGGTATTCAATCTATATATAGAAGCATAATACTGTAACAGTGCGGGGTCGATACAGGAAAGGGCCGTAGCCGGTCTATCGCTTTTGAGTAGGCTAATGTAGTCATCAACTAGCGGCTCATAATAATAGTACACAGGCTCCAAAGCAAGATATTTGACAAATATACCATTAAATACAAATCTGTGAATCGAATAGATAATCAGCCCGCAGATTATCGTAATAATGCAGGCAATATAAAGGAATATTAAGATAACTTTCGCTGCTTTTTTCATGACGATGAATAGTCTTAGTCTATATTCCAAGAAGCCAGCTCAGACACTCATTCATGCGTTGGATGTATCCTTCAAAGTGGTTTCCCTTTGTGTATCTGAATGAAGCTTCATAGCAGTCTGACTCATTCAGGTGATCAGTAATATTCTTCATGATCTGACCGGTATGCTGCATCGACGTATTCCTTGTCTTCTCTTCTTTATTTCCGAGAGAAAAAAAGACGCTGCCGCTCTTGGTTAAAGGATCTCTGGACAAGACCCATTCTTCAAAACCTTCAAACCAAACACTGCCTGAAACACATCCGCAAAGATTGAAGAGGTCAGTGCTGTAGAATGCATACAGAGAGAACAAACCGGCTAGAGAATAACCGGCGATTCCCCGGAAATCAGGTGTACCTGTTATTGCCTCAACAGCGGGAATTATTGAATCAGAGAACAGATTCAGATATTCCTTAGCATTTCCGCCGAAATCGGGTTGATCTTTGAACACGGCAGGTGCTTTCCAGGGAGTTAACAATTCATTCCAGTTTTTGCATTCTACTGCAGCTATTGAAAAAGCAGGGTTCTCAAATGAGCATATTATTTGATCAAGTTCTTCAGGCTCTGATACAGGAATATAAACCAGAGTGTCATATGTGTCCTCAGGTATATAGATCCGTATCTTTAGGTCTGATGCTTTTATGTCATGATATGACATGAAATTTCTCCCTATGATTTTTCTTCAATGATAACACATGCATTAGAAGGAAACTAATAAATAGAAGTCTGTATTGGAAATATACAGTTTCTTGCAGAAGCTAAAGGCGTGCTGTATAATACCGACAGTTGCCGGTGTGATGGAATTGGCAGACGTGCGGGACTCAAAATCCCGTGGTAGCGATACCGTGCGGGTTCGACCCCCGCCACCGGCACCATGGAAGGATTCTAATCTGTTTACAGTCAAGATCCTTCCTTTTTTGTGCTCATATTCTTTGAAAATAGTATTTTCCCAGAGTAATTACCTGTTTCCTGCAAACTGATTGCAGCCATAAAGCTCTTTTCATTTATTGGCGCAATTGACGTTCTTTTCTTTTCTTTAATATAATTTTCAAAAAAGGACTACAGAAAAGGAGAAATAAAGTGCTAAGAGAAGTAAGAGTAGAAAATGGCCTTGTACGAGGCATCCCTGCCGCTGATCCGAGAATCACAGCATTTAAAGGTATCCCTTATGCAGCACCTCCGGTAGGAGAATTAAGATGGCGTGCTCCACAACCAGCAAAAGACTGGGATGGTGTTCTGGACTGTTCCCGTTTTGGCCCGATAGCAATGCAGGAAACGCCTGGATTGGATCCTAATGCCTTTTATTCAAAGGAGTGGCATGTTGATCCTGAGATACCGATGAGTGAAGACTGCCTTCAGCTGAATATCTGGACACCAGCTAAAAGTCAGGACGAGAAACTTCCTGTTATGGTGTGGATTTTCGGTGGTGGATTGTATAACGGATATCCAGCCGAGATGGAGTTTGACGGAGAGCGTTTTGCCAGAAGAGGGGTTATCCTGGTTTCGATAAACTACAGACTCAATGCATTCGGGTTCCTTGCCCATCCCGAGATCACAAAAGAAGATCCTGAATATCCCACGAACTTCGGACATCTTGATCAGCGATTTGCTCTACAGTGGATAAAGAGAAATATCTCTGCTTTCGGAGGCGATCCTGAGAATATTCTTTTATTCGGCCAGTCCGCTGGAGGCGGAAGCACATTTATGCAGGTCATTTCTCCTTTGAATAAAGGACTCTTCCAGAAAGCCATCCATCACAGCAGCGGCGGACAGCTGCCGCCGGCGCTTGACAGCTTCACATTAAAAGACGCAGAAAAAATGGGAGAGCAGTTTTTTGAAGATCTCGGAGTCAAGACACTGGAAGAGGCACGTGCATTGCCAGCTGAGAAGATCGTAGAGCTCGGAAAACTCAGAAAATACAATTTTGGTACTGTTGTCGGAGATAGTTTTATGCCTGATTATCCGACAAGCATGATCACTGACGGTAAAAGAAATGATATTACGATAATGACTGGAAATACAGGAAATGAATTCCAGATCCGTGTTCAAGGCGATACACTTGATGAAATAAAACAATATGCAGAAATGATGTTCGGCAACAGAGGACAGGAATACATCGATATCATTTCTAAAGGTACAGATGATATTGAGCAGATAAAAAAGAATGGGCAATGGAACAGATTTGCGATAGGTAACTATATCTGGCTTGATATGAATATCGAACAGGGCAAGCCTGATTTTTATTACTATTATTTTAATCCGGAGATCCCCGGTGACGATGCAGGGTCCTTCCACTCCAGCGATCTCTGGTTTGCATTTGAAACACTCGCGAAATGCTGGCGTCCTTTCAAAGGCAAACATTATGATCTCGCTAGACAAATGTGCAATTACTGGACTAATTTTGCAAAGAATGGTGATCCTAACGGATTGGATAACGACGGAACACCAATGCCTGTTTGGAGGCCTGCATCTAAAGATGATGTACATCCTATGTATTTTGGTGATGTAGCTGCAATGGATGAAAGCCCCAGAAGCGACTTGGATAATTTCCTAGTTGATTACTACAGCAAGAAGCTGAAGGCAAAAGAAAAGATTACTTTTGGTAGAGCTGTTGGCAGACGTGCAGACGGATCTCTAATCATGAAGATGAACTGAAAATGAGTATAGAAAAGCTACTGACGGTGATCCGGCAGTAGCTTTTTTATTTGAGAAGCATTCAAATATTCGATAAGTATATAAATAATTTAATTGTAAAAATATTCCTTGACTTTGGCGCATAAAAGCTTTAAACTACTAAAGTAGTTCAAATGAATGAGGTTCAATATGAACAAGTGTTTTCGCAGCTATTATGTCTTCAGAGCATTCTTTTATGCCCTGTATTTTGACTTGAGTAAATAGTTCTAGCTGCGAATCAAAATAAGTAAACTGGCGGCTAGCTGTTGAAGCAGCCGCTTTTTATTTGAGGTTAAAAATGAAAAAGTTTTTTTCGATTCTTGTTTTGGTTGTATTCATGTTTTCATTTACATCTTGCGGGAGCAAGAAGGCTGAGCCTGAAGATGATGTTGAAAAGATATTTACTGTTGGTATTTGTCAGCTTCTTCAGCATCCGGCTCTTGATGAAGCAACAAAAGGTTTTCAGGATGCGTTGAGAGAGAAGTTAGGTCAAAGGATCGTTTTCGATTTTAAAAATGCTTCTGGTGAGCCGTCAAATTGTTCAACTATTATTAATGGATTCATTACAGATGAAGTAGACCTAATCATGGCTAATGCAACCCCTGCTTTAGCAGCAGCGGCATCTGCGACTTCTACGATACCTATTCTTGGTACATCAATTACTGAATATGGTGCGGCTTTAGATATAGATGATTTTTCAGGAGTTTCCGGGAGGAATATCTCTGGAACATCTGATCTAGCTCCGTTAGATGAGCAGGCTCAAATGATCATAGATCTGTTTCCTGAAGTTAAAAAAGTTGGAATTCTGTTCTGTTCAACAGAATCAAATTCAAGATATCAGGTTAAGATAGTCTCCGAATATCTGGGAAAAAACGGAATAACCGTAAAGGAATATAGCTTTACAGACACAAACGACATAGCTGCAGTCACTCAACAGGCATGTGATGAATCTGATGTCATTTACATTCCTACTGATAACAAAGCAGCTGACTGTGCTGAAACAATTAATAATGTAGCTGTTGTATCTAATGTTCCTATCATTGCAGGTGAAGAGGGTATTTGTTCTTCCTGCGGAGTTGCAACATTAACTATTGATTATTACTCCATCGGTTATAAGACTGGACTAATGGCATTTGAGATATTAGAAAACAAAGCAGATATCTCCAAGATGCAGATCGGTTATGATCCGGATCCAGTAAAAAAATATAACCCTGTCTTAGCCGAAAAATACTCTGTTGATATTCCGGATGATTACTCAGCAATTGAATAAAATATAGAGGGGGATTGTATTATGTCGCTCATTCCGTATTTGTCATCTTTAGATCCGACTAAGCTGATTAAGAATCTTCCAA
>JAEEGL012289512.1_pt1 | contig 12850 bp, 7 predicted proteins | sample 9134231 | NCBI WGS metagenome assembly JAEEGL01 (sample SAMN16246548, study PRJNA631951) | gut metagenome | biome: gut microbiome; feature: rumen; material: fiber-attached | host: Bos | place: Iran: Karaj | collected 2018-10
CTTTTTCTTGGACTTTACTGCTTTCTTATAATCACGGGAACTGATTCTATTCCCGAAGATTTCCTTAGATCTGTCTGTCATAATAATCTCCTATCATCGGGAATGTGTGTCATTCTTTTCAACGCGGACGCGCCTTTCGGCTCCGTTTCCGGACGTAACGGTACTAAGTTCGAACTTCGCGGGGCTCGTTCTCACTAAGTGCCGACGTCCTCCAAGGGTCCGCTTATGAAAAAATGACACGCATTCCCTGTTTGTAATTAAGACTTCTTTTTAGCCTCAAGTTCCTTAGAGATCTCGGAAATCTTGGCATCGGTGAGAATGTACTTCTTGTAGAATACGAAGAGTGCAATGAAGAGGCCTGCGATGGGGATCACAGCCATGGTCATTCTCAATCCAAATTTAGCGCTTGAAGCTACATTTAAAGAATAATCTATCTTCTCTGTAGTATCCGCATTACCGCCCTGGAGATTGTTGATCCTGAGGCAAATGGAAGCAGCAAATGCAGCAACGCCGCTGGCAAGCTTAACAACAAATGTCTGCATGGAGAAAATGACACTTTCGTCACGTCTGTTGTTCTTCAGTTCACCGTAGTCAACTGTATTGGCAAGGAATACGGTGGTTATAACCTGAAGGACTCCGTTTGCAGCGAAAATGAAAAATCCCGGAATGAAGAGGATCAGTACAGAGCTCATTTTGATAAATGCTATTGCAAAGAGCACCGCATATCCGGTCATTGCGCTGGCAAGGCAGAGATAGAAGATCTTAACATTGCTCATAAACCTTCTTAAGATGGGATAGACGATCATCATGGAAAGGATCTGTACCGCTCCTCCGAACATATTGAAGAGGGTGTAGCTGTTACCCCATTCAATTCCGCCGAAGTCATATTTGAAGAAGTAAATGACAAGGTTTGAAGTGATATAGATAGAAGTATTGATAAGAACTATGGCGATAACAACGGTCATAGCCTGATCATTGGTGATGAGGGCCTTGAACATCTCTCCCACGGATGCGGACTTCATATCAACAAGGCTCTGTTCCTTTATGGTCACACAGGTAATTGTGATGAACACAACAAAGAGGATCGCGATGATCAGTGCAAACCATTTAAAGCCCAGGATCTCACGGGCAGAATTGCTGAGTCCGGTTCCTTCATACAGGATAGCGATCTTCTGGACGATCATGACCGTAAAGATAGTAACAAGAGCGGAGCCAACTCCGGCGCAGCTTCTTGCAAGGGTGGTAAGACCCTCACGCTCTTTTCCGCCCTTTGTAAATGCGGGGATCATTGACCAGTAAGGGATATCCATCATGGTATATGTTACACCCCAGATAATATAGGTGATGGCTGCATATGCAATAAGTCCGCTGGGCGAAAGATCCGGAGGACAGGCAAACATCACAAACAGTACAATGGCGTTGGTAATGGTTCCTATGAAGAGCCAGGGACGGAATCTTCCCCATCTGGTATGGGTCTTTGCAACGATTATTCCCATGATGGGATCGTTAAATGCGTCAAATATCCTGGCTGCCAAAAGGATTATACCCATAGCAACAGCGTTTACTCCCAGAAGATCCTGGAAATAATACAGAACATAGCTTGCGGAAAGCATGTAGACCATGTCCTTTCCGACTGCTCCGACACCATATGCCGCTTTCTCTCCCCCCGAGAGTCTCTTAGTATCCATATTCGCTCCTTTTACATTTGTTTGGTTCTGTTAATGTTAACGGTAAAATCAAGTTTTGCATCTCCGGCCTGAAGATTGACTATCTGAAGAGATGCTTTTCCGGCTTCGCCCGTGGTCTTCAGATAGGTTCCTCCCATGCCGCCCTTAAGGGATACGGCAGAAGGGCCGATGATCTTCACGGGGCCTTCGGTTCTTAAAAGCACCGGTTCATTGAAGTAAGGAAGGAGGTTTCCGTTCTGGTCCACGGCCTTTATCCTTACACAGGCCACATCATAGGTCTCTCTTTCTTCAAGAGTATCTGTGCAGGTTTCAGCAACAAGCCTTACTTCCCTGACGCATTCCTTAGTGATACTCTTGACTATCTCTCCGTCCTTGATGGCGTCGAATCTGTATTTCACCGCATCTCCGCCCCAGTTGCCGACGTATTTTCCGTAGAGGCCGTTAGCATCCTCCATGGTCATTCGGTATACGGTAAGGCACTTAGCAGCAATGGCTTTTGCCTTTGGAGGAAGATTATCCATTCCGTAAAGTGAATACTGGTTGAGAAGGAATTTCACATCTTCTGCCTGCGCGGGCGGGAAGTCCTCTCCCTTTCTCACCGCATCTCCCACGTAATCGTCCACAAGGATGGGACCGTGAGGGAGATATTTGTAGGGTGAATCGGAAGGGAAATATTCCTTGATCAAAATATCGTCCTTATACATCTTCACGCTGTCAGCGTTGGTGTAGATCCACACTTCCCCTACACGGCTTTCGGGATGTTCTCCTATATCCATGGATGATGAAAGTTCAAGAACCGGCTTAGGTGATCCCTGGGCCGCATATACGTATGCCGCGAGTTTGGGATTCCTGAACATATCCGTGACACCGTGATAGCAGATACGGTCCCCGCTTCCGAAATCCTTATGGGTGTTATAGTCGAACATGCACCATCCGAAGGATCCCGCTATATCTCCGCTTGCAGCCACGTCATTGATGACCTTGGCATGTCTGAGTGAATGCTCAGTCCTGTGGGCTTCGTCATCAAAGCTCTTGGTAGGGAAGATATGTCCGCCGTATTCGGTAACGAGATAGGGCTTCCATACATCCGGGGTCACGGTCTTTTTTGCGACACATCCGTCGGTTTTTCCTCCGGTGTGTGAAAAATCGTTATAGGTATATACATCTTCCAGAAGTTCGCTCTTCTTAATGCACCTTACGCCTCCGGTCTGTCTTGAAGGATCCAGGCTTCTTGCACATTCATTGGTCTTAACATAGAAGTCGTGATCATCTCCGGATTCATTGATCCTCACTCCCCAGAGAATGATGGAGGGATGATTTCTGTACTGAAGGACCATGTCCCTTACATTGGTAACAGCCTGTTCCTTCCACTCTTCTCCTCCTATATGCTGCCATCCGGGGATCTCCGTAAACACCAGAAGTCCGATACGGTCACATTCGGAAATAAATGCATGGGACTGGGGATAATGGGAAGTTCTTACGGCATTGACTCCCAGTTCCTCCTTCAGGATCCTTGCATCTTCGATCTGTGCGGAATCCGGCATCGCATATCCGGCATATGCATAGCTCTGATGACGGTTAAGTCCTCTGATAAGGTATTTTTCACCGTTTAAATAGAAACCGTCGGATCTCCATTCTGCGGTGCGGATACCAGTGACCACAGTCTGCTCATCCAGGACCTTCCCGCATTTTTTACAGATAAGTTCCGTACGGACATCGTAGAGAGCAGGAGCTTCGGGATACCAGGGTCTGATCTCTCCGGGATCGCTTTCGACAGATATCGAGGAAATCCCTTCGTCGATCTCCGTCTCAAGTATCAGTTTCTCATCGCCTGAAGAAGCGTGCTCTTTAATGTACTGTTTAACGATCAGAGGGCTTTCCGTTTCACCCTCAACAAAGGCACTGGTGCGGAGTTTGAATCCTTCATCACTTTTTGCGGAATAGATGAAGAGCTGCTCCATATGTGCTCCGTCGAACACATCCAGATAAACATTCCTGTACAGACCGCCGTATGTCATGTAATCAATGACATGTCCGAAGGGAGGCTGATCCAGATCCTCGCGGCTGTCCAGTTTTACGGAAATAAGATTGGAAGTTCCGTATTTGAGAAGAGACGAGATATCAATGGTAAAGGCGGTATAGCCGCAGTAATGTCTGCCCGCTCTGTCGCCGTTGATATAGACATCGGCATAATGAGCCGCACCCTCGAAGGTAAGTTTCACACACTTTCCCTCCCAGTCTGCGGGAATATCTATGGTCTTTCTGTAAAGAGAAAGGGTCTGGTATTCCGATTCGTCAAAATAATTAAAGACAGTCTCCTTCACGGTATGAGGTATCCGCACTGTCTCAAATGCGGAATCGTCATACTCCGGAAAGAGCATCCTGTCTTCATAATCCGAGGTAAATCTCCAATCTTCACTGAGGAAAAATCTGTTTTTCATACCCGCCTCCAGTTATACAGTTATTCCGTCTACAATAATGTCTACAACCTCGTTCAGTGCATCCATATAATCAATACCGTTTCTGACAAGGATATCCCTTGAGAAGAACTGCTCGATGGATGCTTCAAACATCATCTTTACAAGTCCGATGTTCACGGGTCTTATGACGCCTTCCCTGATACCCTGTTCTATGAGAGCGATGGTCTGCTCCCATCCGGTCTCAAGTCTTTCTTCAACCTTGGCGTAAATGTCGGGATATTTTTCCCTGAGGATATAGAGCTGGCCGAGATCCATGCTCTTATAGCTGTCGGGAAGCACTCCGAGGATCTTCCTGATCTTCTCAACAGTGGTGGTGGTGGGATCGTCGATGACCTCCTGCTCACTTACCTTGATGGAATCAAAAACATAATCAACCATTGCCATGAAAAGAGTCTTCTTCTCACGATAGACCAGATAGATGGTCTTCTTGCTCATTCCCAGCTGCTTTGCAAGGTCGTCCATGGTGAACTTGACTCCCTTCTCGGCATACACAGCCATGGTGCCCGCCAGTATCTCTTTTTTCAAAGTTTCAAGATCCTGCATTTCTTAATCCTGCCTTTCTCAAAAACTTGGAAACTTGCATACAGTTTACAGTTTCCATTGTAAAATAGCGCGTTCCGGATTACAAGAAAACGAATTTACAAAAATAGTTTCCATTTTTTGTACAAAAAAGACAACAAAAAACCCCGCACCTTTCGGTGCGGGGTAAAGGATCAAACAAATTACATGAACATTGCGAACTCAGCGGTAGCGGATACTGAATGATATGCGCTATCCCAGTCGAAAGGTCCGAGTCCTACGATGGTTCCCTGTGCGGTTGCACTGTAGTTGGTACGATACTGATATGCCTCAGCGCCGGGAGCTACAAGTGAAAGTCCGGGGTTGGTAGAAACTGTTCTTAAGAACATTACGGAGTCGCCATTGGTTCCGGAGGTTCCTGCCTTCTTGAAACGTACGTTGGAGAAGGATGCAACAACCTGTGATCCGTCGTCTCTTCCGGCAACCTCGATGCAGGCATATACATCCTGGCCGAGAAGGAAGGTATTTGCAACCTGTCCTACAAGCTCGCCGTTAACATAGAGATAGCAAAGTCCGGTAGCGGTATCGTAAGCCTGCATAATGGTTACGGTCTGTCCGATGGGAGCGATGCCGTGTCTGGTGTAAACCTGTCCGCCGATGGCATTGCTTCCGACGTTCTCGCAGATATAAACTGCCTTGCCGTTGTAAGGTCTCATTCCGTAAAGGTCATACTGGATACCGAAGCTGATGGCACTGATGGGAGTCTTGAAAACAACCTTGCCGTGATATCCGTTTCCTGCTCCTGCGATGGTAAGATCTGCTGAGATAGCCATGTAGGAAGCGGGAAGGCTTGCGATGGTAACGCCTGCTGCGGGAGCAGCTGCGGGAGTTACAGCGGGAGTAGCTGCAGCCTTAGCTGCCATCTCTGCTGCCGCATTGGGGAATCTTCCTTCAGCCTTGCCGTACATCTCGTAATGCATTCTCATGATGTCGGGATTGTATCCTGCACATGCAGCTACATCGGGATATTTGGTCGCATAATAGGTAGCGTCGAAATCGCCTGCTGTAGCAGTGGACTGTACGGTAGATGCGTTAGTGGGTGAATAGGGAAGTCTTCCCTCTGCCTTACCGAAGTAAACATAGTGAGCATAGAGCACACCGGGATCTGCGCAGAAAGCTGCGACAACATCAGGATAAGCAGCTGCATACCACTCTGCATCAAAGAGAGTGCCGTCTGCCATCTTGGTGGGTGCTGCCTGAGCATGCATGCCGGAGAATCCGAGAACGATAGCCAGCGCTGATGCCAGAGCAACGATAAATTTCTTGAAGCTCATGTATTCTTCCTCCTCTCTGTTCATCAAAAAAGGTTTGATGTTAGGTAACGAATATTATAACAAATACATGGTTTTTTTACAATTATTGCCAGATTTTTATCAATCTTTGCTTTCCGTCTCCGCCATGACCTGCATATCTTCCAAAAGCCCAAGGGTGAGGGCAATGAGATTCTGCTCCTCCTTCTCCACCAGAGTCTCGCAACTGTAGATATAGGTAAATGCCGGAACTTTTCCGTTGGCGGAAAAACTCAGATGTTTCTTGTGCTTTGCCAGGATCTCAGGGATCTTCAGAGGATCCACCTTGGCATCCGCCTTGAAGCTGAACACAACTTCTCCTCTTCCGCCCTTTATCTCGGTAAGGTAGATCCTGTGTCCCAGTCTTCTCATGTAAGCCACTTTGAGAAGATTCTCCGCACACTGGGGAAGCTTTCCGAATCTGTCCAGAAGTTCATCCTTCATGTCACCAAGATCGTTCTCATTTTCGATGGACGCGATCCTTTTGTACATATCAAGCTTCTGTTCTTCATTGAAGATATATTCCCTGGGAATGTATGCATCGATATCCAGATTTACCACGGTGGTGAAATCCTCGGGAGTCTCTTCTCCCTTAAGTCTTCCCACGGCTTCGCCCAGCATCTTGCAGTAAAGGTCATATCCCACGGCTTCAAGATGACCGTGCTGTGTTTTTCCCAGGATATTGCCGGCACCTCTTATCTCCAGATCCCTGAGGGCGATCCTGTATCCGCTTCCCAGATCCGTGAATTCCCTTACGGCACCCAGTCTTTTTTCCGCAACCTCGGAAAGTATCTTGTTCTTTCTGTACATAAGGAATGCAAAGGCGATCCTGGAGGATCTTCCGACACGTCCTCTGAGCTGGTAGAGCTGGGAAAGTCCGAATCTGTCGGCATCATAGATGATGAGGGTATTAACGTTTGGAATATCCATGCCGGTCTCGATGATGGTGGTGCTTACCAGCACATCGATGTCACCGTTTACGAAATCGTACATGACGTCTTCCAGTTCTTTTTCCTTCATCTGGCCGTGGGCATATTCTATGCGGGCATCCGGCAGTGCCTCCCGGAGCATGTCCGTATGATCGGGAATGGTACGCACATTGTTGTAGAGATAATATACCTGGCCGCCCCTTGCAAGTTCCCTGCTTATGGCTTCCCTTACTATCTCATCATTGTATTCGCAGACGAAGGTCTGGATGGGCTGTCTGTCGGTGGGAGCCTCTTCAAGAAGGCTCATGTCCCTTATGCCCGCAAGGCTCATCTCCAGGGTTCTGGGAATGGGGGTTGCGGAAAGAGTGAGCACATCCACATTCTCGCGGAGTTTTTTTATCTTTTCCTTATGGGCAACTCCGAACCTCTGCTCCTCATCGATTATGAGAAGTCCCAGATCCTTGAATCCCACATCATCGGACAAAAGTCTGTGAGTTCCGATAACGATATCCACAAGGCCTTTCTTCAGTTCATCCAGGGTCTTTTTGATCTCCTTCGTGGATCTGAACCTGGAAAGAAGACCTATGGTCACGGGGAAATCCTTCATCCTCTGGGTGAAGGTTGCATAATGCTGCTGCGCAAGAATTGTGGTGGGAACAAGGCACGCCACCTGTTTTCCCTCCTGCACCGCCTTGAATGCTGCACGTATAGCGATCTCCGTCTTGCCGAAGCCCACATCACCGCAGATCAGTCTGTCCATGACCTTACCGCTTTCCATATCAGCTTTGGTGTCTCTTATGGCATTGAGCTGATCCTCGGTCTCCTCAAAGGGGAAGGTCTCCTCAAATTCTCTCTGCCAGACGGTATCGGGACCGTAGATAAATCCGGATGCGGACTGTCTCTTTGCATAAAGCTCCACCAGATCCCTTGCGATACCTTCCGCAGATTCACGGGCTCTTGTTTTGGTCCTCTCCCATTCCTTCGTTCCGAGACGGTTGATTTTGGGCTTCTTGTCGATATCGGCGGATGCGTATTTCTGGACCATATCAAGTTCCGTCGCAAGGACATACAGAATACCACCGCCTGCATATTCCAGTTTTATATAGTCCTTAACGGAATCTCCGGATGCAATCTTTTCGATGCTCTTGTAGACTCCCAGGCCGTAGGTTTCATGCACCACATAATCTCCGGGATGGAGATCTTCAAGAACGGATATCCTGGTTCCCGAAAAAGATGATGCCTTCTTCCTTTTCTTTTTCCTGATGCGGCCGCCGAAGATATCATTCTCCGCGATGACGGCCAGCTTGATCATGGGATATTCAAAACCTCTTTCCACATAACCGTACATGATGGTTATGCTTCCGGGTTCGAGAGCGATATCAGTGTCTTCGCTGAAGGAACACATTATCTCATCGTTGATGAGTTCGTTGCGCATTCTCTCGGCCCTGGTCCTGGACTGTGAGAAGATAATGGTCCTGTAGCCTCTTTTTTTGAAGGACTGAAGATCCTTTTTCAAAAGTTCCGAATTGCCGTTATATGCCTGGCCGTTCCTGCCACCGATATCAACGCGGTACATGGGGGATATTTCATCATCATTGGATGCGAAAACAGAAAGCCCGATAAGACCGGTGCTCTCCATATTTTCAAGGACAAGGTTTTGTCCCGTGATAAGATCCGTCTGTCCGGGAAGTGCATAACCCTTTTCAAGTCTTGAGGAAATGCTCTCCCTGAATTCAGCCTCCACCGCTCTTCCCTGGCCCATGCATCTTGCGGGTTCATCCGCAAAATATCTTACGCCTTCACCAAAGATCGAAGTGATCCACTGGGGGAATGACACTGTCTCGTCCGGATAAAAATATCCCAGATAGCTTTCGAGGTTTAACTTTCTTCCGATCTCTATAAGGTCTTCTTTCAGCCTTTCCGCATTCTGTGTTACCCTTGCGGCTTCCTCTGTTTTGAACTGCTTTCTGAAATGCTCGCTTGTGGAGGATGCATCCTTCATGATGCGCTCCACTCCCTCACGAAGTCTTGCTTCATCAATAAGCATCTCGGATGCGGGATATATGGTGACACTGTCGAGAGGAGCAATGGACCTCTGGGAATAAGGGTCGTAGACTCTTATGGATTCCACATCATCGCCCCAGGTCTCGATACGCACGGGATTGTCTTCCGTAAGATCAAAAATGTCTATTATATCTCCGCGAATGGCAAACTGTCCGGGGCTTTCCGCACCGGCACTTCTCTCATATCCAAGGAATGTGAGTTTCGATGCAAGTTCTGCCATATCCACAGTGCCGCCCGCCTCGATCTTTATGACAGCGCTGTCATGATCAACCGGGAGCTGTCTTGTCATGAGTGCGGCAAAGGTTGTGACAATGGTCAGGTTTTCTTTTTCCAGAATGGCACGATATGCCCTGACCCGGTCACGGACAAGATCGTTACTGTTTATATCAGACTGGAAAAATATAAGGTCCTTGGCAGGGAACAGATAAGTATTCTCGTCATAAAGCCTGAACTCATCGGCTATGGCCCTTGCCCTTAAGTCGTCATATGTGACTATGATGCGGCATTTTACATTTTCCGAAATACCCGCGATCATATGAAGCTTCTGGGAATCCCCGCAGCCCGAAACAGACACGGTGCCCTTGGGAAGCCTTGCACTGTCGCCCCTTACTATAGCTCTTAAATTGTCAATCTCGGCAAGATCCTTTAAGGGATCCAGCAATGCACTGTCAGGTTTCATCTTTTCTCGTATTGAATCTGGTCATAGCCTTGTCGATACCGTCTGTAACTATGCAGCTTACGGCATCCGCGGCCTTGTCAAAAGCTTCCTGCATTATCTTCGCATCTTCCGAAGAAAAATGTCCCAGGACGTGATCCACCATATCGTTACCGGGGCCGCCGACTCCGACTCTTAATCTCACAAAACCGTCCCCGCCCATATACTGGATGATGTTCTTAAGACCGTTATGTCCTCCGGCACTGCCCTTGGCTCTTATCCTGATATGACCCGTGGGGATCGCAACGTCATCAGAAATAACGATGAGGTCCTCAAGGCCGTTTAATTTGTAATAATCATTCAGCGCCCTTACGGCTTCTCCCGAAAGGTTCATGAAGGTCTGGGGCTTTACCAGGATCACCTTCTCGGTTCCTATCATGGCTCTTGCAGTATGGGCTCTGTGTTCTGCCTTCCACATGCCGGGCTTAACATCCAGTTTTTCCGCAAGGACACTTATCACGTCAAAGCCCACATTGTGGCGGGTGTGGTCATATTCACGGCCGGGATTTCCCAGCCCCACTATCATCTTCATATACTGTTCTCCTGAAAATACATTTGACCGGGTTCGAAGTTACCCCGGGTATCTGAAGTATTATAGCCTAAAACAGGCGCCCCTTACAAGGGCGCCTGTCGTTAAATGCTTTACATTACAAACCGTTCTCTCTGCTCCACAACCACCTTGATGCGTCCGTCCTCACCTTTGTGGACCTCACCTCCGTTAATGGTGGAGTGGCTTTCTACTATGCAGTTTTCTATGACCGCATTATCACCGATATAGACATCGTTTAAGATTATGGAATTTCTGATCACGGTGTTGTTACCGATGTAGCTGGATTTAAAGAGAATGGAATTCTCAACGCTTCCGTTGACGATACATCCGCTGGATACCAGAGCGTTCTTAAGGTGTGCTCCGGGATTGTATTTTGCGGGAGGAAGGTCGTCAACCTTGGAATAGATATTGGGATACTGGTTAAAGAAATAATCCCTGACCTCAGGCTTTAAGAAATCCATATTGGTATCGAAATAATCCTCAACCGATGCAATGTTCTTCCAATAGGACTGGATCTTATAGCCGAAGATCCTCTTAACGTCACGGTATCTGATGATGACATCGCGGACGAAGTCATATCTGTCTTCCTCTGCGCACTTCTCGATGACATCGATGAGAAGCCTTCTGCGAATTATATAGATACCGCAGGAGATGGTGCGGGTCTTGGGCTGAAGAGGTTTCTCCTCAAATCCCACGACTCTCATTTCCTCGTTCATCATGATGGTTCCGAATCTGGACATGTCTGCCGTTTCGGGCATATCCCTGCAAACGACAGTAATGTCAGCTTTCTTGTCCACATGATACTCAAGAAGAGTATTGAAATCCATCTTGTAAACGCAGTCTCCGGGAGCAATGATGACATAAGGCTCATGGCTCTCCTTCAGGAATCCCAGATTCTGGTAGATGGCGTCCGCGGTTCCCCTGTACCAGCTGCTGTTGTCGCTGGTCATAGCAGGAGTCAGGACAAAGAGTCCGCCCTGTTTACGTCCGAAGTCCCACCACTTGGATGAGTTCATGTGTCTGTTGAGGCTTCCCGCATTATACTGGGTAAACACAGCAACCTTCTGCACATGTGAATTGGACATATTACTCAGGGTAAAATCAATACTCCTGTAGCTGCCTGCAATGGGCATTGCACATACGGCTCTCTTCTGGGAGAGCTCGCACATTCTGTGATTGTTGCCTCCGGCTAATATTATTCCGATCGCTCTCATAGTCTACCCCCTCAATCCTCTGCCGTGATAAGTGTAGAGCCGGGTTCAAGTGCCCCACCCCGGTACTCGTCGGCTGTCGTCTCACCATAGACTACGGAGTTTTTGCCTATTCTCACTCCGTCGGGGATGATGCTCTTTTCACCGATAGTGACAAGACCGTCAGTATAGATCTGAGGTGCGGTGTCATTGGGAACCGCATCTCCGAAGCCCATGACAACGTTGTTTCCGATGGTAACCTTCTCTGCGACTATACTCTTGTTTATATCGCATCCGCTGCCGATGACGGATTCATTCATGATGATGGAATCCCTTATGACCGTATCTTTTCCGATCCTTACTCCGCAGCCGATAACGGAATTGTAGACTTTACCGTAGATCTCACTGCCTACACCGATGATGCATTTCGAAACTTCGGATTCGGGTGAAAAATACTGAGGCGGCTGAATATCACTCTTGGTATAGATCTTCCAGTACTCCTCATAGAGATTGAATTCCGGAACTATATCGATGAGCTCCATATTGGCCTGCCAGTAGGAATGAAGAGTTCCCACATCCTTCCAGTATGAATTGAATTCATAAGCATAGAGACCCGCGCCCTTATCCCTGCAGTAAGGGATTATGTGCTTTCCGAAATCCAGATTGGGCTGGTCCTTCAGGGCCATCATGCCTTCACGGAGGGTTTTCCAGTTGAAGATGTAGATACCCATGGATGCAAGATTGGAACGGGGATTCTTGGGCTTTTCCTCAAAGTCCACGATCCTCTTGTCCTCATCCGTAATCATGATACCGAAACGGCTTGCCTCCTCAAGAGGCACAGGCATAACGGCTATGGTAAGGTCAGCGCCCTTGGACTTATGGAAGTCCAGCATAACTTCGTAATCCATCTTGTAGATATGGTCACCGGAAAGGATCAGGACATAATCGGGATTGTAATTCTCGATGTATTCCATATTCTGGTAGATCGCATTCGCGGTACCGGAATAGAACTCGCTTCCCTGAACGGATTCATAGGGCGGCAGCACACTGACGCCTCCGATGTTTCGGTCAAGATCCCAGGGAATTCCGATTCCTATATGGGAATTGAGCCTTAAAGGCTGGTACTGCGTAAGCACACCAACCGTATCAACTCCCGAGTTGATGCAGTTTGACAACGGGAAGTCGATGATCCTGTATTTTCCCCCAAAGGATACAGCGGGCTTGGCAACCTTCGAAGTCAGCACTCCCAGTCTGGATCCCTGTCCGCCTGCCAAAAGCATGGCTATCATTTCCTTCTTTACCATGTGAGCGAACCTCCGTAAAAAACTAAAACCCTCATTTTTTCGAAATACTCCGACAAATCTTA
>JAEEGL014777534.1_pt1 | contig 12850 bp, 13 predicted proteins | sample 9134231 | NCBI WGS metagenome assembly JAEEGL01 (sample SAMN16246548, study PRJNA631951) | gut metagenome | biome: gut microbiome; feature: rumen; material: fiber-attached | host: Bos | place: Iran: Karaj | collected 2018-10
TCATGACATCCTCCAGACGCTCATCCTGGAAATAGATGATGCCATCCTTCCATGCCGTGAAGCGACGGGTATCGACCTGCTGTACGACCGGTGTTTGTGCGCCTTGCTCCTGTACGACCTGCTCACCGGGATGCAACTCTGTGGTAGTGTTATTGGTGGTATAGGCAACACTTCCCGATACGAGCGTCACGCTGGTTGTCTCACCGGCATAGTCACGCACGTCGAAGGTGGTACCCATCACCTTTACCACACCTTGAGAACACTGTACGGAGAAGGAATCACCCGTATGTGCCACATCGAAGAAAGCCTGTCCGCTTACAGCCACCTGTCGGTCGCCATGAAAAGAAAGGGGGAACGACAGGGTGGTCTCGGCATTGAGCCACACATGCGTGCCATCACTCAGGATCAGGTCATACTGACGGCCGCGGGGGATGGTCAACTTAACCAGTTCTTCATGATGGGCACCATCTACGCTGATGGTATTGCCCTTCGTGGTAATATTGGCATCACCCAATGTCGTACCGCCCTCAGACAGCACGATGACATCACCATTGGGCAACTCCAGTCTCGGTTGTGCAGAAGAGTAGAAAGGTATCGCCTTCTGCTGGGCAACCTGCTTCTCCGAACTGTCGGTTGTCTGCCCTACCTCATGAGCCGTTATCACGCCTTTCTCCTCCACATCATGACGGGCGATGTGCACAAAGACGAAGAGGGCGGCCACAACGGCAGCTGCCAATAAGGAATACCTGACGATCATCGTACGACGGTTTCTCGCACGTTGTTTCGTCTTGACGTTGTTCATAAACGTATCATACGCCTGGTCGGCATCGTAATGGTCGTATCTCTTCAGATGAGAAGCAGCATCACCATGACGATATTCCTCTGCTACCGCCTGGAGATGCTCGTCGGCATGCTCATCCAGACGATCGGCAACGATATCGTCTATTATTTTCTCAAACTTATCTTGGTCAGTGGTCATATCCTACTTTTTCTAAACGTTAATCTACTCTTTTAATGCAGAAAACGGAAAAAGTACTATTCGAAAGAAGAAAAATGGGAAAAAAATGTGTACAGATAAAAAAATATTACAGGAGCATGATGAGCGGAGAACTGGTTGCCTGACTTCTCAGTTCATCAATCGCTTTAGCTTTAGTGTTCTTCACGGTATTGATCGAGATATTCAGTTCTTCGGCAATTTCCTTGATCGACTTCCCTTCAATGGTCTTCACGATGATCTCCCTACGCCGTTCGCTCAAGCATCTGATGCCCATCCACAGACGACGATACATCTCTTCTCGTATAGACACGGCAAACTCATCATCGGTCCACCCTATCTTCTCGATATCATTAAGAACCGTATTGGAGGCATGGATATTCACCACATTCTTTTTTGAGCGATGGATAGAAAGACAGTTTTTGTATACGGCGCGATAAAGATAAAAGGTCAGGTGATGCGTATCGTTGAACAGAATCTGCTTATGCCATATATTGACAAGTGTTTCTTGTACGATATCCTCGGCCTCAAAACTGCTATCGACATAATTCTCGGCATAACAGCACAGCGCAGAATAATAACAGTTGAAGAGAACTTTCCATGCTCCCTCATCTCTCTCGTTGATCTGCTGTATGTTTAATTCTGTATCTGTCAAATCAATACGTCTATTATATTGGTTGCAAAATTAATAAAAAAAGAACAAATCAATAAGAAAGCAATCGATCAAATGAAAGAATTAACACAAATTTGGAATAATCATCGTTATGCCGATTATTGTCCCTAATTGATTTTGATGATGGTACTTAACTACTTGACCATACAGTCGATCGTTTTTTAATGATTAATCCCAACAAAAAAGGTGATATAATATCATATGAAAGGTGATATATTTACTCAAAATATATCACTAAATCACATCTGAAAAGTGATCAAAACCGACAGGAAAAGGTTAAGATGAAGATCAGGAACTTCATCATCAACTACAAAACATATAAAAATATTTACATTGGCGAGAACTTTACAACGTGTAAAAATTTTAAAAAAAAGGATTTTGGTAATTCACTTTTTACTTTTAAAACTCTGTATCTTCTTATATTTCAATATTTTACAAAAAGTGAATAGTGAATCGGTGAATTGGTAATTTGATGCTTATGCTCAAATGAGGAAAAAATTCTTATTCGCGCGTACCTTATATATAATATATATAATATATATATAATAATATAATTAATTATATTTACAATTTATTATTTGTTAATCGATGATTAACATTTCTCAACAATTCAACCCTCTTAAAACCAGGCTTTATCATATACCCCCATAAATCACCAATTCACCGATTCACTATTCACTTTTTATAAATACCTATTATCTAATACTTTACAAGATTTCAAATCACCGTGGTGAATTACCAATACCCCACTTTTTGAAAAAACCGATTTAGGAGCTGTTATTTGATTTGCAACTATTAACATACCATAACTAATATTTAAAATCTATTTTGATGATTATTCGTACTAAATCTATACACCTTTATCATAAATATTTGCCTGTTCAAAAGAAAAACAGTACCTTTGAGGCACGAAAACGCCGAGGCTGTTCACACACTTGTATCGGCAGACCATTTAATAACAGATCAATCATATGAATAACCTGAAAACGATGAACCATTTAGCGCTGCTCTGCCTGATAATGACATGCATGGCATGCGGAGAAAAAAAGAATGAGACAACGATGATGTTTACAGACGATGTAGAAATGGCCCTTGCTGATAGCGGGCACATCCGGATAGACAGTATGGAGTGGACCAGGGCGCCTGGCGGGGTTGAGATAACAGACGATACGATACGTATCACCACGGCACCCAAGACCGACCTCTGGCAACGCAGCTACTATCATTTTCAGAACGACAATGCCCCTGTTCTACAGATGAAGACCCGGAAGAAATTCTTCAGTTTTGTGGTGAAGACCGACTTTACAGACAGTCATCACCGTTTTGACCAGTGTGGCATCGTGATGTATCTCGATAGTGAGAACTGGCTGAAAGGATCGGTTGAATACGAGAACAACGAGTTTCAGCATCTAGGCAGCGTGGTTACCAACAATGGTTATTCCGACTGGGCCACTACCGCCATCCCCGCTGATGTCAAGACGATGTGGTACCGGTTCTCACGTCGTGAAGACGACTACTGTATCGAGTGCTCCAACGACGGCGTAACCTTCAGTCAGATGCGTATCTGTCATATGCAGGCGGCAGCCGACGAGATCACCTTCGGTATCTATGCGTGCTCACCGGAAGAGTCATCGTTTACCGCCGTATTCTCAGACATGAGGATTACCGAGTGTGCCTGGAAAGCTCATGACGGTCAGCAGCCCGACAAGAAATAGAACGTGCAAACTGGAATGTCTATGATGGAATCATATATTACACGCCCCACGGCTTTCCCGATGGACTGCCGATTGAGGTTTATGAGAGAAAATAATCACGGATGCTATCTGGCATTATTGATCGTGGACGGAACGCTAATGATATCATGAACGCATGTGCAAATGAAGCGAATTACGGTATCATTATCTAAAAAAAACGGTTAAACAAAAAAAATATGCAGATTTATTCCTTTATTTGAAAGATAAAGCGTAATTTTGCAGGGCAAATTCGGAAAAAACGTGCAATTAACGTGCAAAAGCGTTGCCCGATCATGCGTAACGAATTGAAGGAGAGGTGCTCGAGTGGCTGAAGAGGCACGCCTGGAAAGCGTGTAACCGGCGAAACCGGTTCGCAGGTTCGAATCCTGTTCTCTCCGCAAAATTATAATAATTGAACACCGTCTGGTGTTCTTTTTTTTGTCTATCCTTTAGCCAAACTTGTTTGTAGCTAAAGGATAGACAAAAAAAATACACATTATTGTGAATTATTTTAAGCTTTGCAAGGGCCCCTGCGGCGAGCAAGACAGGATCGACAAAGTCAATCCAGATAGCTGGCTAATTTTTAGAATTCACCCAAAAACGGGGATATACTAACACCTTAACACTCCTTTTTTTATACTGTAATCTATAATTTTTCCTCCGGCAAGAACAGTTGCATAGCATTTGCGGTGGTCTGTGCGGCAACATCTTCGGGTGACAAGCCATACGCCTCGGCCATCTTCTCCAAGACATGAGCCGTGAAGGCCGGTTCGTTACGTTTGCCACGCATAGGGACGGGTGCCATATAAGGACTGTCGGTCTCCAGCACGATGCACTCCAAGGGGATGGTCTTGATCACCTCGGGCAGATGACTCTTCTTGAAGGTAAGCACCCCCCCGATACCTAACAGGAAACGGTCGAAGCGCAACAGTTCGGCAGCCTCTTTCTCGTTGCCGGTAAAACAGTGGAAGACGCCACCGGGCAATTCCTTCTCATAATGCTTGAGGAGATGCACCATCTCCTGTTGTGCCTTACGACAATGGATCATCAGCGGCAGACGCGTCTCTATACTCCACTCCACCTGTTGCTCGAAAGCAGCCAACTGCTCTTTCTCAAACTCACGACTCCAGTAATAATCCAAGCCCACCTCACCGATGGCGATGGCATGCGGTTGGGTAGCAGACTGCAGATTCGCCAACAACAGTTGTTTCATCTCATCGAGCACCTGTTGCCAATCGGCACGCACCTCTTCGGGATGCAGTCCGATCATCGGATAGGCATAACCGTGATTGGCGGAGCACACCTGCATGACGGTTGTTACCGAGGGCAGGTCGATGGCAGGGATAAACACCTTACAGACGCCAGCCTGTTGGGCACGTTCGAGCACCTCCTGTCGGTCATCGGCAAACTCCTCCCCGTCGAGATGCGTATGCGTATCAATGATCCTTATCATGCGTCAGAACTTCCGTTTCATCAGCACCTCTGTATAGGCGATGATCTGTTGTTTACGACTGGGTGACACGCTGAGAGCCTCCAGGTATTTCTTGCTCTCCTCGAAGTAATTACTGATCAGATCCTCAGCCAGTCGGTCGATGCCCAACCGGTTATAAATGGCTGTCACGGCCGCGATCTTCTGTTGCGGATCGGGATTCTCGGCATTGATCCAGCGGTCGAGTTCCTGACGGTCTTTCTCATCAGCACGCAGGTAAGCGTTGATGAGCATGTACGTCTTCTTATTGCAGAGGATATCACCACCGATGGCCTTACCGAACACCTTCGGATCGCCATATACGTCCAAGTAATCATCCTGCAACTGGAAGGCCAAACCGATCTTCTCACCAAAGACATACAGGTTATCACAGTCGGCTGTCGGTGCATCAGCCAACAGGGCACCGATCTTCAGGGCACAAGCCAAGAGCACACTCGTCTTCAGACGGATCATCTCGATATATTCCTCTTCACGCACATCCGTACGATGCTCAAAATCCATATCATACTGTTGTCCTTCACCAATCTCCAAGGCTGTCTCTGTAAACAGATCCAGTATCGGTTTGAGTTTGTCGGCCGGACACTTAGCCAACCGTTCATAAGCCATGACGAGCATGGAGTCACCAGAGAGAATTGCGGTATTCTCATCCCATTTCTTATGTACGGTGGGTTGTCCACGACGCATATCGGCATGATCCATCAGATCATCGTGAAGCAAGGTGTAGTTGTGATACGTCTCGATGGCAGTGGCCACGGGCATGATCTGCTCGGGATCATCTTTATAGAGGTTGTATGCCAGGAGCATCAGGATCGGACGGATACGTTTTCCACCGATGGAGAGCACATACTGGATGGGAGTGTACAGACTCTGCGGCTGACGCTCGTAAGGAAGTTGTTCGAGATAGTCGTTGACCATCTTCAGGAACTGTTCTGAACTGTATATCATATATTTACGTTTATTATCAAATATCGAAGACCACGGGGATGGCGATCATCGTACGACAGGTTTTTCCCTTATCCTCACCCGGTGTCCATGGGGGCATCATACGTACCACACGGAGTTCCTCACGATCGAGCAGTGGGTTAGCTGACTTGACAATTTTCGCATCCGCTGTAGTACCATCCTTATTTACAATAAAGGAAACGATCACCTTGCCCTGTATTTTTTTCTGTTGGGCCATGATGGGATACCTGAGATTGGTGGTGAGCCACTTCATGAAGGCCACCCATCCACCAGGTGGTTCGGGGATCTTCTCCACCACACGGAGTTCGAGCGGTTGCTCTTTCTCATCAACGGGGAGTGCGTCGAGCTGTGGATCATCTTCTTTCTCTGAGATCTTATCCAACTGCTCTTTCATCTGCTGTTCTGCCAGATCGGGCAATGCTTCCTTGATGATCTCCTCCACGGGGTTGATCTTCTCTGTCACCTGCTTCTCCTCGTGTATGGGTGCCAGCATCATATCCTGCTGCGGTTCGTTGTAGAACTCCAGGTCTTGCACGATATCCTCGATCATCTCTTCATCCATCTCATCGTCGAGTGGCGCACTGGTATAGTCCATCGCCACGATGAACAGCGAGAAGACAAAGATGAGTCCCAAAAGGAATCCCGTTATCCTTCTGTGCTCAAGATCAGCCTGATATGATTTCTTCTGCTCCAATTACACTAAACAGTTTGATTTTCCGTTATATAACAGCAGAGATGAAAACCAGAGATGCCCTATCTTCATCTATTTAAGTGCAAAGATAGTGTAAACATCATGAAAATGCGTATCTTTGCAAAAAATTTAATTCAAATTAGATGAAAAAAGTTTTTTTTACTCTTCTGCTGATGTTTTTCTCACTCTTGGTAGAGGCACAGGAGAGTCAGACCGCATATAACTTCCTCCGTTTGCCGCAGAGCGCCCATACGGCCGCTTTGGGAGGAGACATCATCACGGTGGTGGAAGACGACCTGTCGATGCTCTTCGCCAACCCTGCCCTCCTCTCTTCGGTGAGCGACAAAACGATCCAGTTGGGAGTGATGAGTTATATGGAGGGATCCCTGATGGCAGGTGCCGCCTTCAACCGGAACATCAACGAGAAAGCCTCTTGGGCCGTCAGTGCGCAGTATATGCACTATGGCACGATGAAGGAGGTGGATGAGTATAATGTGCAGACGGGTGAGTTCTCTGCTAAGGATATCGCCCTCAACGGCACTTTCTCGTATCAGCTGGGACAACACTTGGTAGGTGGTATCACGGCCAAGGTGATCAACTCATATATCGGTCAATTCAACTCTCTTGCCGTTGGTGTGGATATGGGATTGAACTATTACCTGCCGGACGGTGAATGGTCGTTGTCGGCCGTGGTGAAAAACTTAGGTGGTGAGTTGGATGCCTATGAAGAGGAATATGCCAAACTGCCGGTTGACGTACAGGTAGGCATCAGCAAACGACTGGTTGGATCACCGCTCAGGCTGTCGGTTGCGATGGTTGACCTGAACCACTGGGGGTATAAGTTCATCAACCATTTCGTTGTCGGAATGGATGTGATCCTCTCACCGCAGATATACCTTGCTGCCGGATATAATTTCCGCAGGGCCAACGAGATGAAGATCATCAATACAGGGGATGAGAAAGGAAGCAGTCATGGTGCCGGATTGTCGCTGGGTGCCGGTGTCTTACTGGATCGTTTCAAATTGAACCTCTCCTATGCGAAGTATCACGTATCGAGCAACTCCCTGATGGTAAATATAGCTTACACCTTATAATTATATATAGACAATGAAAAAAATAACGATAGCTATCGACGGTTTGTCGTCGTGTGGAAAATCAACCATGGCAAAGGATCTGGCCAAAAAGATCGGTTATATCTATGTGGATACGGGTGCCATGTACCGCGCCGTAACGCTCTATGCCATGCGCCACGGACTGTTCAACGACAGCGATATCAATACCGAAGAACTCGAAAAGCAGATGGATGATATCCATATCTCCTTTAAGTTTAACCCCGAGACACAGAAGCCCGACACCTATCTGAATGGAGAACTGGTGGAGAAAGAGATCCGTTCGATGGAGGTGAGCAACCTCGTTTCACCCATCGCCACCCTACCCTTCGTAAGGACGGCCATGGTAAGACAACAGCAGTTGATGGGTAAAGAGAAAGGTATCGTGATGGACGGAAGAGATATCGGCACGGTGGTGTTCCCCGATGCGGAGTTAAAGATCTTCGTCACGGCATCGGCAGAAGTACGTGCACAACGCCGGTATGACGAGCTGAAAGGCAAGGGTATGGAGGCTGACTACGACGATATCCTGAAGAATGTGCAAGAGCGCGACTATATCGACAGTCATCGTGAGGTAGCACCGCTACGTCAAGCCGATGATGCCATCCTGCTGGACAACAGTCATATCACCATTGAAGAGCAGAATGCCTGGGTGATGGAGCAATATCTACGGGTAGTCAACTCTGTTGATTACGGAAATCACGACACTCCTCCATCAACCATTTCGGTGTACTGGTGGCACCACAGATGCCTACCGTCTTCACACCTTGTAACCACTCCAACTGTATCTCATCGGCATCCTCGATGAGATATGTGTTGGAGTTTACGTTTTTACACTCGTTGAACAACACCTTCCCATTACTGCTCTTACGACCGCATACGAAGAGCACCAGGTCGTGTTTGGCCGCAAAGGAGGTAATATTAGAGATGCGGTTGGCCACCTGACGACAGATGGTGTCAAAACGCTGGAAGACCGCATCGGCAGAGATATGTTGCTCGATATACTCCACGATACGCTGAAACTCCTCCAACGACTTGGTGGTCTGTGAGTAGAGATAGATATCACGTGAGAAATCCAGTTGCATGACATCCTCGAAGTGAGCGATAACAATGGCATGCCCATCGGTCTGTCCTACCAAGCCCAATACCTCAGCATGACCGGGCTTGCCGAAGATGACGATCTGTGCGTCGGGGTGCTGCTGATATTGTCGCTTGATACGTCACTGCAGTTGTAACACCACCGGACAGGTGGCATCGATCACCTCGATATGGTTTTGTTGTGCCAACTGATAGGTGGCTGGCGGTTCGCCATGAGCACGCAACAGCACCTTTGTATCACGTAATGTTTTCAGGTCATCGTGGTTGATGGTAACAAGTCCGAGTTGTCGCAGTCGCTCACACTCCATGCCATTATGCACGATATCGCCCAAGCAGTAGAGGGTGTTGCCTTTCGACAACTCCTCTTCCGCCTTGCGAATAGCCGTAGTCACACCAAAACAGAAACCACTGCCATTGTCTATCTCTACCTGTATCACTATTTCTTCAATTCGTTGTAATAGATGGAAAGAAGGTCAGCTGCAGCCTTGAAGGAAGTCTTCTCGCCTCGTAGCACAGACTGTTCGGCCGCCTTGATGCAATCCTCTATCAAAGGATTGTGATAGAAGGAGTTACGCAGATGTTCATTGATACTCTCGTACATCCAGTATTTACTCTGTTCGTTACGGCGGTAGTCGAAATAACCATTCTGCTTGACGAAGTCGAAATACTGATAGATCATATCCCATACTTCTTTGATACCTGTGCCGTAGAAGCCACTATAGCAGAGCACCTTGGGTGTCCAACCGCTCTCAGGCATAGGGAAGAAATGAAGGGCGTTACGGAAATTCGTAGCCGCCATCTGACACTTGTCCACGTTATTACCATCGCACTTATTGATGATGATACCATCGGAGATCTCCATGATACCACGTTTGATACCCTGCAACTCATCGCCAGTGCCTGCCAACTGTATCAGCAGGAAGAAGTCTACCATCGAGTGGCAGGCAGTCTCACTCTGTCCGACACCCACCGTCTCTACGAAGATCTTATCAAAGCCGGCAGCCTCACAGAGGATGATACACTCACGGGTCTTACGGGCAACACCACCGAGAGAGCCCGCCGTTGGTGAAGGACGGATGAAAGCCTCTCGCCGTTGTGACAACCGCTCCATACGCGTCTTATCACCAAGGATACTTCCCTTGGAACGCTCAGAACTGGGGTCGATAGCGAGGACTGCCAACTTACCACCAAAACGGTCGAGCACATGGATACCGAACTCATCGATACTGGTACTCTTACCGGCTCCCGGCACACCACTGATACCTATTCTCACTGATTTACCGCTGTAGGGCAGACACTTGTCGATGACCTCCTGGGCCTTACTGTAATGATCGGGGTTGATACTCTCTACTAACGTGACGGCCTGACTCAACACGGTGATATCACCTTTCAGGATGCCCTCCACCATCTCACCGGTGGTATATTCATGTCTGCGGAAATGTCCCCGTTTCAGATAGGGATTGATGATTGCCTGTGAGGATACTCCGGCATTTACCTGCAAACCTTTGTACTCTTCGCTGTTCTCTGGATGTTCCATATTATAATTAATCGTTTATTAGCTTTACTTTACATTAATGTTAATAACTATCTTCGACTTCATCGGGTCGTTGGTGATCATCAGCACACGTGGTTTACTACGTACCCTGCGCAAGGCCTTTGCCTCAGCAGTGATCTTCAACTTAGCCTGTTCACCGGGCTGTAACTTCGACTTGTTGAGTTTGACGCTCAAACCGTTGGTAAACATCTGCAGACTGCTGATATCCAACTCACTATGACCGATATTGTTGATAAGGATCGTCTCGCTCTTCTTCGACTTGCCATTGAAGTCAATGTCTACCGCTTCCGATGAGAGGGATATCTGCGGGGCATTAGCCATTTCACTCTCCGTAAGCTCCGTAAATGCGGGTAACAAGACAACAGACACGGGCAATTCCTTCTCAGAGGCAACCTTGTCACCGGGGAACATACCCAGATAGAGCGTCGTCTGTGTCAGTCCGTAGTCACGGATATGTTTGGAGTCAAGCATCAGGGTAACCACACCCGTTCTTCCCGCCGCGATATTGGTGGGAGACACCGTCGCCTTGAGATAGTTAGGCAGGTGCATCACCGTAGGACTGAGTGTCTTATTAGAGGTGTTCATGATATGGATCTTCTTCACCGGCATCTCACCTCTGTTCACATCATCAAACTCCACGTTATCCGCATCGGTCTTGAGGGAGCCTATCGTGAAATCATAGTTAGCGTCGAAGTCTACCACCTCATCCACCACCACGCCACGCATAGTCAGGTAGATAGGTTTCTCTGAGTTGTTGGTATACAGTCCGACATCCTTGGAGAAATGTCCCATCATACGGGCATCGTAGGTGGCGTTCACCACAAAATGGTCACCGGCGGGAATAGGCTGCTTGGGATATTCCACAGTGGTACACCCACAACTGGTTCGCACATTATTGATCACTATCGGACTACTGCCGGTATTCTCCAGTTCAAACTTCACGGTAACGGGCTGTTCGTATGCCACATTACCACAATAGATCACGTTATTCTTTACCTTCACCTTCTGGGCATATGCACCCAGAGTTAGGGTTGCCAAAGCGGCAAATATCATTATTGTTCTTTTCATAATCATTCTTTTACGGTGAGTATCTGACTCTTCGCACGTCCGTTATATTCCGGACTGTACGCGCACTGCACGGAGCAAGAGCCCGTCTCGTAATCACCCACACGGTCGATATAATATTCTGTCTCTATCACATGCGTTCCCTTCGACATCATGTCAAAGTAATAGTTGGTGGAGCAATCTCTCGGGGAGATATAATATCCCCAATGATAACCGCTGAGTTGGTTCACAGGCTCCAGACATGCTGCCCGCTTATCCACTACCTGCACATAGTCGTAGTCACGATCAGCAGTAATGGTAAGTCTTACGGTTACCTTATCGCCAACCTTCAGGCTCTCTCCCTGATGACGGATCTCACGTTTTACAGAGAGGCCGGAAGATGACGATTCGATCTTTGCTGACGACTGGTAGAACTGCGCATAGACAGCACCCCATGAGGTACCCTCGCTCTTCTTCTCTACCGAAAGCGTGTTGGCATGGGTATCCTCAATGGCCGTCTTCACATATCCTATTCCCGCCGTGGCCTTGGGAAGGGACAACTCACGATCATCCACCTTCACCACCGACAGTTCTTGATTACCCAGTTCTGCCGTATGTCCGTTTAAGAAAGCATATACGGCATTCACACTGTTTATTGGGGTATCCCATGATGTGGTACGTTTCTCCTGTAACAACCAGCGACGCATCTCATCAACGGTCACTTGATCATCAGGAGTGACGATATTAAGTGCCTCAATGACAGACACCTGAGTAGGTATACGGTAGTTGCACCAAGAATAACCGGCACGCGGCGTATCGTAATAACGACCCATCTCCGGGGTATATACGGAATACTCCTTCAGACTCTGGATATACTCTTTAGCTTTTTTCAACTGACCGTTTTTCTGATAGACGACAGCCATCATTGCCTTCGCATACAGCGTCTGACTCTTCTTTTGTTTCTCCAAGTATCTGATCAGATAGTCAGCTGCATCCTTCTCCTGAGCTGTCATTGTCCTACCTGAGACTGCACAGAGATATACCCACTGCAGGGCATGGTAACTGGAGATATAGATGGGTTTACCTGCCTGTTCACGTTTACGCAACTCCTTAACCTCCTTGATAACGATATCACTAAGGTATCGGAAACCGCTGTTAACCATGGTAGAAGTCTCCTGTTGCTGACCGCTAAGCAGGTTCAGTCGAATAAAGAACATCAATACCTGTGCGGTCATTCGCGGTGAGCCATCCATACCCTGCCACCAAGAGAAGGAGCCGTCACCATGCTGCAACTTCTTCAGTTGTGCAAGCAGGTGCTCTTTCTGATGCCACAGACTGTTCTCATCAAAGAATTGTGAGAGAGACTCTTTCTGCGACTGTTCGTCTTTAGCATCCATCACCCATGGTGTCTCACTGAGTAACAACGTCTTGAGCGACTGGTCTTTCGAGAGGTTACTCATCAGCGAGGTCTCTTCCGTCTTCTCTTGTTTCCACTGGAAGA
>JAEEGL015107664.1_pt1 | contig 12850 bp, 12 predicted proteins | sample 9134231 | NCBI WGS metagenome assembly JAEEGL01 (sample SAMN16246548, study PRJNA631951) | gut metagenome | biome: gut microbiome; feature: rumen; material: fiber-attached | host: Bos | place: Iran: Karaj | collected 2018-10
ACTTTACATAGTATATTTTAAAATAAATCATTATATATTTCTAAATAGGTATTGATGTATTTAATTTTAATGCCTTTAAGGACTTCAATTGGTATTTCTTTAACATCTTCTTTGTTATCAATAGGAATATAGATTGTTTTTATGTTATTATTAATAGCAGCTAAAACTTTTTCTTTAATACCACCTACTGGTAATACTTTACCTCTTAACGTAATTTCACCAGTCATACTGATGGTACTCTCTATTGGTTTTTCTTTAATTAAACTAATTATACTGCTCATAATGGCAACACCAGCTGATGGCCCATCTTTGGCAATACCACCGCCTTCAAAATGAATATGAAAATCTTTTTCGTTAAAGATAGTATTATCAATATCCATGATATTACTATTGGCTTTAATATAACTAATGGCAACTTCTGCACTTTCTTTAATAGTATCACCTAACATACCCGTTAGGGTTAATTTACCAGCACCAGGATAACAAATGGCACTGGTTTTTTGAAGGCAGCCGCCATATGGGGTATAACCTAGGGCATTGACAATACCAATATAACTATCGTGTTCATTTTTAATAAAACGATATTTATAATTACCTAGATAATCAGTGACATCAATTTTATTTGGTGTTTCTCCATCGATTAGGATTCTTCTGAAAATTTTATCAATATAACGTTCTAACTGACGGACACCTGACTCTCTGGTGTAATGTTCAATTATTTCTTTAATATTAGCAATGGTTAGATTTAATTTTAGAGAATAATAATCTTCTAACTTAGGAATAATATAATCTATAGCAATATCTTCTTTTTCTTTAATGGTATAGCTAGATAGTTTAATAATTTCTAATCTATCTCTTAAGGCATCAGGAATTTTATCTTCATCATTACCAGTAATAATAAATAAGACATTTGATAAATCAAAAGATTCTTCAAGATAGTTATCGATAAAATTATCATTTTGATCTTTATCTAAAACATCTAATAGAGCTGAAGCTGGATCACCTTTATAATCTTTGGTTAGTTTATCAATTTCATCAATCAAGAAAACGGGATTGTTGACACCTACTCTTTTTAAGCCTTGGATAATTCTACCAGGACTAGCGCCAATATAAGTTCTACGGTGACCAACAATTTCTCCCTCGTCATGAACGCCTCCCACACTAATTTTAACAAATTTACGACCTAAAGCTTCTGCAATTGATTTAGCCATTGTCGTTTTACCTACACCAGGAGGACCTATTAAGCATAAAATAGGACTTTTATTTTTCTTTTTAATTTTACTTACAGCAATATATTCGATAATTCTATCTTTGACATCATCCAAGCCAAAATGGGTATTATTTAACTTATCTCTAATATCTTTAATACTCTTATTATCTTTAGTATATTTAGTCCATGGCAAACTTGCTAAAACATCAATATAATTTCTAATAATAGACATTTCAGGACTTGTAGGGCTTGTTAGTTCATAACGATTTAATTCTTCATTTAATCGGTTTTTAATAACTTCTGGATATTCATTATTATCGATTTTTAGATTTAATTTTTCAATATCATTATCCTTAATATCTACTTCATTTATTTCTTCTTTAATAAGTTTTATTTTTTCTTTAAGAATATAATTTTTTTGTTCTTCATCTAATCTTTCTTTTAGATTATCTTCAAGCATGTTTTCAATTTTAACGGTTTCCATTTCGCTATTCAAATCTTGAATGATGCTTTTAACACGATTCATGGGATTACATGCTTGAATGTATTTCAGTTTAGAATAGTAATCGATTGGTAATTCAAAAGCAATAATATCAGATAGTCTTGATAGGCTACTGACACCATTGATTCTACCTAATACATTATTTGAAATATTTGGTGATAATTCAATATAATCGTTTAAATCTTTTAACAAGATTCTTTTTAGAGCTGTAGCCTCTAATTCATCATAATCATATTCTTTGGTAGGAATAACAAAAGCTTCATAGTAAGCCTCTTCACTATCGACATAATTTAGAACTTCTACCCTATCAATACCAGTTATAACTAAACGCATAATACCATTTGATAATTCTAATTTAGTTTTAATTTTACCTAATATACCGATTTTAGGTAATTTTCTAATGCTAGGTTTTTCTTCAATATAATCATATAAGTTAACAAAAAGAAGGTAATTATCATGATTATTTTCGCTAATACTGACGATTTTTTTATCAATTTCATTAGATAATTCGATTCTAAGTTCATTATAAGGAAGAATGACAACATTTCTTAGAAATAAAACCGGTAAATTAGTTTCAACCATAATATCACCTCCAAGCAATTATAAAAAGCGATTATTACTATCAAAATTTATAATTTAGATAATAACAATCACTTCCTTTTCATGTCTTTTTATTTTAACCAATTTTAATGATATAGCAATAGATTTGACACTTTTTTTACATACGAATTTTATGGTAATAAATAGTAATCTTTTTTTATTAAAAAATAACACTTTTTAATAGGTTGAATATACTAATAACGAAAGGTTGGAAAGTTATGAATCAAAATAATTTTAAAGGTTATAAGATGAATAAACCATACTATAATATGAATGGTGATCGTTTTATTGGGGGTGGCTTTTTAGCACCATTTATTCTAGGTGGAATTACGGGAGGACTACTTGCGCCATCATTCTACCCAAGACCTATTTATGGGCCTATTTATGGACCAATGCCAGCATATCCAGTTCCATATTATCAAAATCAATATCAAACAATTTATTACCAATAATAATTTTTATCTTTCTTTTTTTAAAAATATGTTATAATAGATTTAGGTGAATGATATGAAACATAATTATATTATCGATTATATAAATGAAAATGAATTTAGGAAGAAAGAACGAGCTATTAAAAAATATAATATGTTAGCTTATAAAAAACTATTATTTGATTACTATCCTAGTTTAAGAGAAGGTAATTTTCCAGGAGTTATGGTATCTAGAAATGATGAAGATAAAACAGAAAAATATGAATTAACATTACCTACGGATATTACTTTTGTAAAAGTACATGGAAATATTACCTTACATTATACTGTTTATCTAGAACAAAGAACCGTAGTATTAGAAACACTTACACCAGAAGATATTTTAACTGAAGGTCATCAAAAAGAACTTACTACTTATAAAGGAGTTATGGTATCTAAAAGTCACAAAGATTTAGATATGTTTAAGATAAATTTACTTTCTAGTATGAATAAGGATGGATTCTTTAAATTAAATAAATTTTTGATTATGGTTGTAGTTACTTTAATGTCATTATTCTTAGTATTCTTTAGTATTAAACTAATAATAAAATAGTACTTCGGTACTGTTTTTATTTGACTTTTTTTCTTTTTAGTATATAATATATAGGCAATTAGTGAGGTGATTTTATGGCTTTAGAAAGCTATTGTTGTGCTTGTACTTATATGAGTGAAGAAGTTGATTGTGGAAAATATTGGTGCAGCAGAAAGGGCGAAGATAGATATGCCTGTGATAGTAGGTGTTATGATTTCTGCGAAGCATATGGAAGAAGCAATTATAGTAGACAAAATATGTACGAAACATCTAAAAATGCTGGTAGTTCATGTTATTTAACAACGATGATGTGTCAGTTACTTGGATATAAAGATGATAATTATTACTTGAATACATTACGTTCTTTTAGAGATAACGTAATGAAGAAAAATGGTGAATATATTCCCCTACTTATTACTTATGATGTTATTGGACCTGTGATTGCTAAAAAATTAGCAAATGATAGTCATGGTAAAGAAATTGCAGAGGTGTTTTTCCAACAATATATCACTAAATCAGTTGAAGCAATTGAAGAAGAAAAAAATAAGGATGCAATCAATATTTATATTGCAATGACCAATGCATTAGCTGAAAGATATGAAATAAATACAACCTTTGTAAAACCTGATATTAAAGATATTGATATGAAGAATTTGGGACATGCACGTATAAGAAAACCTAGTTATAGTATTTAAAAAGGAAGAATTAGTATTCTTCCTTTATTTTGCTTATTTTTTTTGAATCATTCATGCTGTATGATAAACAATCAGCAAGACATGATTTTTTATATTCTAGTAGTTTAATACGATTATTGATATCTACTTTATGAAGTTCACTATCATTGAATTTTGACTTTAAATCTTGAATTTTAGTATCTAAATCTGATATTTCTAATTCTAATTCTTTGGAAGACATGTTCTCTACTTCATAAGCTTTTAAAATCCAATCAGATTTGATAATATCATAGATTAATTCTTTATTAAAGGCTTCAGAATTACCTTTTTGAGTTTTATTTATAAGAATATAATCTTCATCACTATGTTTAATATTGCTCCTTAGTCTTTGATATTGGGCATATAATGATACCATTCGCATACTTCTAGAATAAATCATTTGATTGATATCTTTTACTTGAATATAGATACCTTTAATATTGATTAGTTCAGCTTCCATTTTTTGTTGTTTTAACCAGATTATTTCATTTCTAGCATTTTCAAAATTGGGTTTTTTAGGAATTTGATATTTTTTGATTTTTTCTGTTCTATTGATAATTAACATTTTAAAACCTCCCTGATATATTAATTATTTTAATTCTTCAACTAATTTTTTAAATTTTATTCCCCTATCAGCAAAATTTTTAAACATATCGAATGATGCTGAGGCAGGACTAAATAAGACAATTTCCCCTTTTTTTGCTACTTGATAGGCTCTATTTACAACGTCTTCAAGACTATTCTCTTGGTATATTTCTATTTTTTCATCTTTTTTAGTAGATGTTACGGCATCGTAAATTTTCTTACTGGTAGCACCAAACAAGATTAATTTAGATACATGAGCTAGAATTGGTTTAGCAATTGGAGTATAATCTAAGTTTTTATCGTATCCACCGGCAATTAAAACGATCTTTTCGTCATATGAATTAAGACCGGCAATTGTTCTGGTTGGACTGGATGATACAGAATCATTGTACCATTTAACATGATTGATTTCTCTTACAAATTCTAGTCGGTGTTCAACTCCAGCAAATGATTTAATTGCTAGAATTACTTTATCTAAGTCAATCATATCAATTGTGGCACTTAAAGCAGCGCAAATATTTTCGTAATTATGGACTCCTCTTATATGTAATTCTTTAGTATCAATAATTTTTTGATCATTATAATAAATATAATTACCATCGGTATAGAAAGCATTAGTTTTAGTATTTCTACTGAAATACCTGATTTCTCTATTACTAGTTAAATTCTTAGTAATTTCATTATCTTTATTTAAAACTAGGATACCATCATTATGTTTATAAATATTACATTTACTATCAATATACTCTTCCATATCTTTATGTTTGTCTAAGTGATTAGGACTAATGTTAGTGATTACTGAAATATCGGGACTAATATCCATACCCATAAGTTGAAATGATGATAATTCAAGAACAACAATATCTTTATCAGTCATATCTTTAATTTTGGTAAATAAAGGGGTAACCATATTTCCACCTAAGAAAGTTTTATAACCACTACCTTTTAAAATTAAATTAATTAAAGTTGTAGTGGTGGTTTTGCCGTCTGATCCAGTTATGCCAATTACTTTTGCTGGAGTTAGTTTAATAACTTCAGCGACTTCAGTGGTGACATATGCTCCCCTATTTATTTCTTTTTCAATTTCAGGTCTCGTTGGAAGACATCCTGGTGAACGGAAAATAATATCGTAACCTACTAGTTTAGATAAACCATCTTCGTATACTTGATAATGATATTTTGATATATCTATGTCAATTTTTTGATCACTAAAAATAGTGACATCACATTTTAAATCGTATAAGTAATCGAGTAAAGGAAGATTACTTACTCCTAAACCGATAATGGCTATTTTGCTATTTTTTAATTTATTATTAAATGTAGTTAATTTTTTATTCAAATTTATCACCTATTCTTTCAATAATATCAATTATGGCTAATTTACCATAATCATATGATAAACTACCTTGAAAATATGCAATATATGGTTCTCTTAATGGGCCATCGCAAGATATTTCAATTGAAGAACCTTGAGTGAAAGAACCACTTGCCATAATAATTTCATCATCGTATCCAGGCATTCTACTAGGCATTGGAGTAACATTACTATCAATCGCAGAACTAGCTTGGATACTTTGGCAAAATTTGATTAATTTATCCCTGCTTTTAAAGACGATATTTTGGACAATATCAACTCTTTTATCATTATATCTTGGGCTTACAATGTAACCCATCTTTTCCATGGTATAGCTTAGTAAAATAGCCGTTTTTAAACTATTTAAAACTACTTGTGGTGCTAGATATAAGCCAAGTAAAAACATGCGGCTAGCACTACCTGATGGGCCCACTTCTTTTCCTTGACCTGGAACATTTAAACGCTCAGCACACAATTCAATTAAATCGTGTCTACCGCAAATGTAAGCTCCATTGGTGGCAATACCGGCGCCTAAATTTTTAATTAAACTACCAACGACTAAGTCGGCACCAACTTCACTTGGTTCTTTATAGTCAACAAATTCACAATAACAGTTATCAACCATGATAATAACTTTTTTATCTATTTTTCTAATATCATCAATAATCTTAGCAATTTTATCAATTGAAATGCTTTCTCTAGTCGAATAGCCTTTACTTCTTTGAATAGTTATTAATTTAACTTTCTTTTCTAATAAGGATTTATAGATGGCATCTTTATTGAAATCATTATTAACTAAATCGATTTGTTCATATTTAATGCCATAACTCATGAGACTACTTGGTGAAGAAGTTATACCAATTACTTTATCTAGGGTATCATATGGTTTACCACTAATAGCTAACATGACATCCCCTGGTCTTAGGCAAGCAGCCATAGTAACAGTTAAGGCATGGGTACCAGATATCAATTGGCTGCGAACTAGAGCATCTTCTGTTTTAAAAATATCAGCGTATACTTTCTCAACCGCATCTCTACCATAATCATTATAGCCATAACCAGTTGTGCCAGATAAATGACTTTCAGTAATTTCATTTTTGTGAAAAGCATCAAGTACTTTCATACTGTTATAAAAGCATATATTTTCATGTTTCTTAAATTCATTGTGTAATTCATATTCGGCTTCACAAAGATATTTAATTATACTTTTTCGATCCATAATTCACCATCCTTTATATCAATTCGGTAAACTTCTCCGTTATTGAAATCTTTAATTATTCGATAGACACTTGCACTAAATTCATCTAGTGTTATTAATCTAGATTGGTTTATTCTTTTTAATTCATTTTGCAAGTATGTCTGATCCATGCTTCTTGTAGTGTTAGAATCTAGCCAATTTGGGCAAATACATATGACTTTATTATTTCCTTCGTTAGCAATAATTTTACTCATAGTAATAATACCAGATTTACTAGTAGAATAATCAAGATTATAAATACTACCAGTATCAATACCATCAGTACTAGCAATATTTACAATCATACCATTACTAACATATTTAGAATATACTTTGTTACATAGAAACGATCCTACAAGATTTATTTCAAGTACTTTCATAAATTCTTCTTTAGTTTTATCTAAGTAGTAATTATCTTGACTTATAGCAGCCATATTAATCAATACATCAATACTTCCATATTTATTTAGAATGTATTCCATCGTATTTGTAATTTCTTCTTCGTATTCAATGTTACACTTAATAAATTCAATATTATTAATTTTACTTGGGTGACTATAGTAGCCAACTATTACTTGATTACCTTTTTCAGTTAAATACTTAGCTAAATTTAAGCCAGTATCACTACTTCCTCCCATAATTAAAACGTTCATATAATTCCCTCTTTGATAGTATTATAGCATATATAAAGAAAAAATGACACTTACATTTTTTTAGTAAGTATCTTAGGTTTTACTCGCTTATATCTTTTTAATAATGCTGTTGCTTGCTCATCTTTTTTTAATCGTAATTTTTCTTGATTGGTTTCAAGATTGTTTAAAGCATTCATAATTGCAAATAATTCATCTAAACTGGCATTTGGTTTAATAATTAAGGCTAAATGATATAATAATCCTGGATGATATGTTTCTAGTACACTTGGAGAAATTAAAGCTAATACAGATTCATCTTTTATATTAACACTGTTATATAATGATTCAAAAATCTTTGTCTCTAATGTTTTTTCTCTATATGGGTCTAATGCCATTTGTTTTATTATAAAAAAGTCTTCTAATTGACGGAATTTATTAGTTAGACCACAATATACGCATTCAACTTCAATCGAATTATAATCTTGATCGATTAAACCTGAATCTAAAGAATAATCTTTATCTTTTAATTTTACAAATAAGTGTTGGCAATTAAGCATATTTGCTTTTTTAATAAGGGTATTTTCTTCGGGTAAATTTAAACTTCGAATGTATTGGGCATATTCATCATTTAAAGGTAAATTTTTAATATTCATGATATCTCCTTTTGATTATTATAACATATGTTTTAATAATTTAAAAGTCAGTACATTTTGGTACTGACTAATTAATTAAAGCTTTTTTCGTAATTCAAATCAAATTCTCTAGTTTCAGCTAATTTGGCAAAACTATTAATACCATTATTTGATTTATAGGCATTCATTTTATTTATTTTACAATACTTTATAATAACTGTTTGCCAATTAATGCCAAAATCTTCATTTAAAATTTCTGATAATGATATTTCACTGCTTCCATTATGCTATAGTGTAGTTCCATCTTGTGGTCCATAGATATTGTATCTTTTGTTATCAGTATCGAGACAATAACCCTCTAGTGATATGCCGTCATATTTTTTATCATCTAAGGATAAATTAATGGTACCAATAATATTTATGTGATTATTCATAGTTGCATCGCTTACTTGAATGCCATCAATGGTTAATGATATGACTTGGGGATCATTGTCTTTTTTTGAGAAAATATAAATCCCTGTGAAAATAACGATAGCAATAATGACAATTATAATTAATTTTAAACTTTTATTCATTTTTCGCTCCTATATTATAATTCATCATCTTCTAAATCTGCTTGTAATTTTTTAAAGTCGACTTTACCTAGTTTGGTCTTTGGTAATTGTTTTCTAATAACTATTTCACTTGGAATCATATATTTTGCTAATCTTTTTTTACAGTAGTTTTTTAATTCATTTTTTATAAATAAACCATGAAAGCCACTATTTAAGACGACGAAGGCTTTTGGTACTTCTTGTTTATATGGGTGAGGAACACCTACGACGCTACATTGTAAGACAGCCGGATGACTTTCAATAACCTCTTCAATATGGGATGGATAGACGTTATAGCCACTAGTGATAATCATTCTTTTGATTCTACCTTTGCAGAAAAGGAAACCTTCTTTATCCATGTAGCCTAAGTCTCCAGTATGAAGCCAAATGTGGCCATCATCGTGGATTTGAAGGGCATTGTTAGTTTCACCTTCGTCATTTAAGTAACCCATCATCAAGGCTTTGCTTTGGACAACAATTTCACCAATAGTTCCATAAGGAACTGTTTTTCTAGTGGCAGAATCAATAATTTTTACATGATTACCAGCAAGGGGAATACCAACGGAACCGGATTTATTATAGTCGTTACAACAAATAGTAACGCAAGCAAGAGCTTCAGATAAACCATATCCTTGATAAACTCCATAATTACAATTATGGGCTTTTAAATAATCATTTATTTTAGTTTCTAGGCTAGTAGTAAGTAAATCACCACCGCTAATGATATATTTAATGTATGATAAATCAAGATTTTGTTCATTATTACAATTAGACAAAGCTTCATACAATGTTGGTACACCAAGAATAACGGTTGGTTTGGTCTTTTTGATTAAAGTATCTAATTTTTTGCCATTAAACTTAGGGACTAAGATTGAAGTACATCCAAATGTTAATGGTGTATGCATGGTAAGACTTAGGCCAAAGCCATGAAAATTAGGCATAATAGCTAAGGCAGAGTCTCCAGGAACTAATCTATTTAAACTGATTCTTTCTCTTTTAGCAGCAAAAATAAATGTTCTATTTTGTAAAACAACATTTTTAGATTTTCCAGATGTTCCACCAGAATGAAGGATAACAGCGGGAGTATTTTTGCCATATTTTTTAGGAACAAAGTCTTTTTTAAAATAAGAGTTTCTTAAAAATCTTTGCCATGAAATAAACAATGAATGAGCTGGATGATGAACGAAATTTTTATATTCTTTAATGTTATAAATAGTTCTTTTAAAGAAATTTAAAGAGTCACCAGGACTAACAAAAATAACTTTTTTCATACCTAAATCTTTAATATAATTCTCAATTTTTTCATATCTAGCATCATAAATAATTAAATATTTACTTTTAGTAGTAATTAGAGTTTCTTTGATTTCTTCTTCAGCCGACAAGGGATGAGTCATGTTAGCAATGGCACCAAGTTTATTTAAGGCATAAAGACTAATTAGAGCTTCAGGAACGTTAGGAAGTAAGATAGTAACTATGTCTCCTTTACCAATTCCTAAACTATTAAATCCTCTGGCTACGACATCAATTTTTTTTAATAATTTATCATAATTTATCTTTTTTCCTTCATATTTAATAGCAATATTTAAAGGGTATCTTTTGGTAGATAATTTTACTTCGTCATACATAGTCATATCAGGAATGGGATAATTTATTTCTTCTTTAGTATAAAATTTTGCCCATGGGGCATCAATTGGTTTTTTCTTAATAAAGATATCAAAGATAGACATAATCGCACCTCCATCATTATTTGTTTTAATTATATCACGGATAAGTAAAGATGTAAATTATATTATAAGAAATTAAAAGAGATGCTTATGCATCCCTAAGTATGTTACTTTTTATTTTTTGATTTGCTTGGTTCTTTTTCAGTATAATTCTTTTTTGATTCAAGCATCTTATGCAATTCATTATATTTATTATTAATATGAGACATTACAACTAATGAAGCAACAATAGTTATAACTAGGTTACATATGATGATAACCCAAACTGATGATTTTGATAATGAAGAATCACTATTACTACCATTTTTCTTCATTTCAGCCATAACATCATAACGACTTTTTTTCTTAGTATCATATAATTTTTTAATTTCAGTTTTGATATCTTCATCATATGAACTAGCATATCCAGGGAATACTCTATCACCTATAACAATATATGGTACTCCACCAGCTGGTTGGCCTAAAAAATTAGATACTTCATTTAATAATTGAGAATTAGTACTATCATTCCATACTTCATAACTAACAACTTTAAAATATTTTCCGTATTCATCAGTGATACTGTTAATAAATTCTAGGAATGAACGGCAAAAGCCACAACCTTTTCCTCTAAATAAATAAATAATGGCTTGATCATCTGTCTCCTTATAATCAGTAAATTTTTCTTCAATTTCTTCTTCTGCTAATGCTTCTTTAAGATTTAAAGTTTTATACTTTGTTTCGGCTTTAGCAGTTATTGGTAATATAATTACTCCAAATAATAAAACTAATAATAATGTTAATTTCTTTTTCATTTTTTCCTCCTAATGTAATTTTAGCTTTTTTTATAGTAAATTGCAAGTTTTTTTTATATAAAAACTTTATTTTTTGTTATTTAACTACTTCTTTAATTCTTTTATATATTTTAACCATGGCATAAGTATCTAGTTCACAATACTTAAGTAGTCTTTCTCTGGTATATGCTTGTTCTTCTCTGGTCATATTTTCTAAATTGCGAAAGTTATTCATGGCATCACTACCATTTTGAATTAAATCTAGATTATGATAATCTAATTCTGGATTACTTGGAAATAAAGCAGGCAATACATGTTTAATCGAACTAGATCCATGCATGTTTTTAGAATAATAATATCTTTTATCAAATGGGATAATTAAATCTTTTATGTGATCATGAATATTCATTAAATGATCTTTTAAATCTGGGTATAATGTTGCTAGCCTTTTGATAACGCCTTTTTCAAATTTCATATTATATGCTAGAGTACAAACATTAAGTGGTATATCTTTAACAAGATGCTCTGCTAATTCTCTTCTGGGATCGGTACCAGATTTTGCTAAAAATTCAACGTGTTTTAATTCTTTATTTTCTCCTTCTAAGTAATGAAGGGAATATTGAAAAGGGACTTGTTCATATGGGTGAACCATATCATATAAAGGTATAGGCATTTGGTAAGTTTCAAAGTCCAAAAAATATAAAGGATAAGATAAAGTCTTAAGAAATTTTATTAGGTTGTCTTTATCTATATAATCTTTTTTGTTATACAGTTCAAATTCAATACGTTGTCTTTGTTTAGTATTAATATTTTCTTTTAATAAGTCTTCAAATGAATAAATACCTTTTTGATAATATTTTAAGCCAATCATACCGGGATTTAGGGTAATATCAAAAACATTGGGATTTGGTAAATTTCTTGTACAATATTTAAAAAATGGACAAGGATATGGTTTAAAACATGATTCAGTAATTTCTTCATTTTGCTCTATTTCGTTTTCCATATATTTATTAATAGCTTTTATATTGTTTTTAACTTCTGGTTGTAGATTTATTACTTGATTAGTGATGTCATTTATCAAGAATAATTTATTTAAATCAAGATTACCTACTCTTTCATATTTATTGTTAATGGTTATAACACTACATTTAGTAACTTTAAAGCCTAAGTTAGTAAGAATATAATATTGATAGCTAGCATCATTAATATAGACATCTTTTAGGGAGGTTGAACTTTTTACTTCATATATTTCATACCTATCTCCCTTTTTCTTTAAAATATCAACGCTACAAA
>JAEEGL015854435.1_pt1 | contig 12850 bp, 9 predicted proteins | sample 9134231 | NCBI WGS metagenome assembly JAEEGL01 (sample SAMN16246548, study PRJNA631951) | gut metagenome | biome: gut microbiome; feature: rumen; material: fiber-attached | host: Bos | place: Iran: Karaj | collected 2018-10
CGCCCTATCGTGTGCTGAAGACGCTTCAGCAGTTTAGTGAAGTCTTTGGTCCTGAGCGTCAGGTAAGTTGCTGTCGCGAAATCTCCAAGGTTCACGAAGAGAGTGTGCGTGGCACGTTGGCTGAAGTCATAGCCCATTTCCAGGAGCATGAGCCAAGGGGCGAGTTTGTGATAGTGTTAGCGGGGAAATCATCATAACGATATAACGTTATAACGTAATAACGAAAAAAAGAGATAACGATATGAAGAAAGTAATGATAGCAGCCTTGTGCCTGGTGGCATTGGCAGCATGTAAGCAGAAAGACAATCATGCGGCAGAGATGGCGTTGGAGCAGCAGCGCGACTCCTTGACACGCATCATTGAACAGAAAGATAATGAGATTGATGACATGATGGCCACCATGAACGATATCCAGGAGGGATTTCGTGCCATCAATGAGGCTGAGCAGCGCGTCACCATCGCATCGAATGGTGAGGGTGTCTCCGAGGCTGAGAGCATTCGAGAGAATATGCAGTTCATCCAGGAGCGCATGCAGCAGAACCGCGAGCTCATCAGCAAGTTGCGTAACCAACTGCGCCAGAGTTCTGTCAAGGCAGACCAGTTGCGTCGTACGTTGGAGAATCTCACGCAGCAGCTTACGGAGAAAGACAATCAACTGCGCCAGTTGCAGGCAGAGTTGGAGGCTAAGGACGTGCAGATTGGTGAGTTGAACCAACAGGTAAGTACGCTTTCGAGCAATGTCAGCAACCTGAAGGAAGAGAGTACCCAGAAGTCACAGACTATTAACTCGCAGGATAAACAACTCAACACAGCGTGGTTTGTCTATGGTACGAAGAAGGAGTTGAAGGCTCAGCATATCATTGAAGATGGCAAGGTGCTGCGCTCCAACTTTAATCGTGACTACTTTACCAAGATAGATATCCGAGTAGATAAGGAGATACGTCTCTATAGCCGTTCTGCCAAAATACTGACGGCTCATCCACAGTCCAGCTATACATTGCAGCAGGATGCCAATAAACAGTATATCCTTCGCATTACCAATCCCCAGTTGTTCTGGTCAGCCAGCAAGTATTTGGTAGTGCTGGTGAAATAAAAACAATAAAGCGGATCTCCATCGAGACCCGCTTTATTATTTATTTGATGACAATCTTCTTTCCGTTCCTGATATACAGTCCGCGGGTAGGAGTCTTTACCTCGCGACCTTGCAAATCGTAGAAGCGGTTAGTTGAATCCTTCTCAGTAGCTGATACTGATACGACACCAGTACCACCGAACTCAAAGGTCTTTTCGTCGCTCCACTGCGAATAGATATTCTCTTCGCCCAGCGTACGAACACGGTAGACATAGCGCTTGTTTGTATCCAATTCCGTGAACGTGTAGCTGTTGGTTGTTGAAGTGTAATTCTGTACCGTAGTAGCTCTGCGAGCAGCAGCACTACTGTTGATACCCAATTGCTCAGCAGTCCATGTACCATCGTAAAGACTTAAGTAGTTCATGTACATGATGCCTTTGGGTGAGATTTTGAGTCGGTACAAATCGTTCTCCTTGGGTGCCTTAAATGTGAAGACTTGCTTACCATCCTTCGATACTTCAAACTCCCGGCTTTCAGTAACGATATATGCAGATGACTTACCCTCTATGGCGCTCTCAAAGGTTAATGTTCCCTTAACCGTAACGTCAGCCTTATCAGGTGCTGCCCCCATGACAAAAGTTAGTTCCTGCGATGATGGAATACTCCACCAGCTAGGAGTTTGCAAATAGCCATCAGTAGATGATGTTCCGATTTTCAGTTTATTGGGCGAAGTGTAAAGTTTACTTCCACTCCAATTATTCAGCCCATAATTACTTAAATTAGAACTGATGTCCGAGAACCCTGCAGACTTACTATAACACTTTTCAAACTCTTTTTCCCACTGCTGGGCTTCTTTGGGATCGCTTGAAGCCTTATCAACCGTTGCCAGCTCAATCTCATAACTAATAGCACCACTGACGGCTGGCCAGGTGATAGAGAAAGAATTCTCTCCCGCATTGATGGTTGACTGTGCCATGTCGGGTGCGGGCAAATCTTCTCGTCCTGCAACAAACGAAATGGTGTTGTTGGCAGTATTCTCAACGATATTGTCAATATTGAAACTCATCAGTTTCTTACCGTCAACGTTCGCATTGAACAGCGTGGCAGCAGGCGTAGTATAGTTGGTAAGTGCCGTGTTACCAGTTGTTCCTGGCCAAGGGTCTCCTTGATAACCTTTGATTGAATTAGAAAATTCATTATCCGCAGGTATGATGTTCAGTCGCTGGTGATCTGGCGAATTATTGATAGAGTTACTTGTCCATGCCGCTTCGTTGTAGTCAACATGTATGATAAGCAGACCATGACTGCCGAAGAGACCTTTGTCATAGCTGATGCTTTGTCTGTTCTCCAGCAGGTAATACTCATTGGGGTTCGCTTTGTTGTAGATGATATAAGCCTCTGGTGTCTCAATCAGAGGTTTCATATCGGTGATACGCGTAAAGCTTGTCAGTTCTGTGGGCTCCATCCAGCGTGAGAACCAGCGCTCATAAGAGGTATATCCTGCAGGTGTGCGTGAGTCGTCGTTATAGCTTCCTGAAGACATCAGGTCCCAGAAACTCATTCCATATCCACCGCTATAGGTCGTGTCGTACATGTCAGGCAAGCCTAAGCAGTGACTGAATTCATGGCATGCAGTACCTATACCATCCATGATGCCAGTGTTTGTCTTTCCATCACCGCTCAGTTCTGCAGAGCAGCCATAGGTGTTAACGAGGCACTTATTATAGATGACTTCTTTGCCTTTTGCAGCAAGACCCCATTCGTGTGGCCAGATGGTGTTCTCATCGGCGCCCTGTGCCTCGGCATAACCAGCGTAGATAACAAACACCTGATCTACCACTCCGTCCTTGTCCCAGTCGTAATTGGAGAAGTCAACATCATTAGCCGCTTTATCGACAGCCTCGCGGATAAGTGCAGGAGCATTCTGGTCGTGTTCTGTGACCTTTCCGTCTTTGTCTTTCACGGGCTTGCCATAGTATTCCATGTCGCCTAATGCCGTATAAGGACCAACAACGTCAAAGTCAATAGTCAGTTGTCCATAGCTCTGCTTTAAGAAGTAATCGCGCACAGATCCTTCCATTCCTCCCTCATTATAACCTGGCTTGTTGAAGAAGTCCAGGTAGGCTTTTTGTGCATTCTCAGTCGCAAACTTTACATCCTTAAATTGAATGAGGATGACCAATCCGCGCTGATTACCTGTTGTTACAGATGATGGCGTTCCTGCGCGATGAGAACTGGCACGACGTGATGACTGGGCGTTGGCCAAATCGTAATTCTTCTGCTTGCGCGCTGTCCACTCCTCAGTAATCTGTTGGGGAGACAACATCACTAATCGTCCATTAGCCAATTCGCAAGGATTACCTTTCGCATCGACATAGTACGAGTAGTGCTCGTCGCCATGCAGGGTCAGTTCCATGGTTGTGCCATCAGCCAATGTTACTGAGCGCTTAGCCCCTGGCTTTGCTGGTATGGCATTTACTGTCATAACAGTCAATAGGAGACCAATTGCTGTGGTGAATAATCTGTTAAATGTCATAACTCTTTCGATTCTTTTTAATACTATAGTCTATTTCTGACTATGAGAGGCGTGTGCCGCTTGACTGCGTGCTCACGCCTCTCATGGCTTGAATAATCAGTTGTCTTTAGCGCTTAACAGCCTTAACCTTCTTAGAAATAAGAAGCACTCTTGAACTCTTGGCAACTTTATTTGCATTGCTCATATTATGGAGACGACGTGCAAAGTCTGTGGCAGCAGCACGTTTCTTAGCCTTTGCCTTTACGCTTGCAGAAGCCGTGGGAAGGACAATCTTTGAAGCGAGGGTTGTACCTCCATAATAGAATAATTGACCATTTGCGTATAGGTAGCCCTGGAACTGAGTTTCATCTTTCGATGTGATGGTCGGGAAAGTGATAGTACCATTTTCTAACGTACCAAACTTACCTGTAAAGTAGTTAACAACATCGGCAACAGGTGCATCACTATTCTGAGATATCAAATATCCACCGTAACTTTCAATGCCAAACTCGCCCTTTCCAAAATCAACACCAGTGCCCTGCATTAAGATGTATACTCCCGTAGGAATTTCTGCATGAACAACAATGTCTTTATCGCCACCAGTTTCGTTAAACATTGCAGCTAATTTCGCATAGGCATTCTTCATACGATACAAACCAGGAGTATCGCTATTCTCTTCAATTTCAACCTCATAGGTTTCGGGATCATAAGGAATGAAGTTCCCATCGTCATCCTTTTGTCCGTAATAAGAGATGATATAATCTTCAGTATAGTAGCCGGTACCTACACTCTTCCAAGGATTAGATGCACCACCATAGTATTCAAACTTTGTTGATGCATAGTCTTTTACTTCACCTTCGTCAATAACGGCAACAATAATCTTAAGGCTACCAATCATGTCTTCAGCAATGCGGATGTTGTTTGCACCTGCATTTACGCTGACACCCTCAAGTTCACCTGAAGCCAAAGCATCGGCAACAGCAGATTCATCGACATCGGCAGTCATAACAACAGCCTTAGCGTTGGTTACATCTGCACCCAATTCAACATTGGCAACAGCATAAGCCTCTCCTGCGAGATTAGTGTAAATACCATTGAATTCTACACCTACAGAATAGTCTTTCATGCTATATCCAGGCAGTACGATGCTGAAGAGACCGCTGGAATTTGCAAAATTTACAGCTTCTCCTGTTTTATATAATGCCATACCCCAAAGAAGTCCTTCAACAGGGAAAGTGATTACACCTTCTTTAAGTGTACCAACATAACCTGCGGCTTTAATTTCTTCCAAAGTTTTACCTTGTTGTGTAAGGAAGTAGTTACCCAACGACTGGAAACTAATCTCACCATAGTCAGCATTCAATGAGAGACCTGTAGCAAAGAGCTCAATATATACTGCTTCTGGATCTTCCGCATGTATATATAGATAATGTGGATCTTTGGAAACAGTGAATTCACCATCTTCATCTTCCGCCAACAAAGGATAATCAGCAGTATAAGGATTAAGCACACGATAGAAGCCTGGCTGGATAGCATTCTCTTCAATCTCTACAGCCCATGTGTAGTTGGGCACACTAAAAATAGATGCTACAATATCATCCGTGATGGCACCTTTACCCAGGGAAACCCAAGGTGACTTGATACCAACATTGAATGTGATGGCAGACATACCGTAGAGGGTCTTAAGCTGCTCATCATTGATAGAAATAGCGATGGTCTTATAGTCATCATACTCCAGTTTCGTAGGATCGTAACCGATAGTCAGTGCAGCTTCCGACTCACCATCTTTGAAAGAGACAGATGAGGGAATGGTGAAAAGACCAGACTCGTCAGTAGCGGTTATGGCAACACTGAGATCGCCTGCCGTGTTAACACGAAGTACGGGAATCGAAAACGATGTAGCGTCTTTTGTGATATTGACGGTTGCTGGCGTTTCGTTACTGAAATACACCTGCGAACCAGAGGCTGCAGCAGGCTCATAGTTTGCGTCCTTCTCAGAATCACAAGAAGCGAAGCCGAGAACAACAGTCAGTAAAGCCAGACTATATTTGAATATATTTTTCATACTTCTAACTTTTTAATCTTGTTATTACAATGCGATATCAGCGTCTTCAACAGCTGTTGGTACTGGAGTAGCTGCATTGTTGTCAGCATCTGTCAGAGCAGAGTTACCATTGATCTCAGTCTGGGGGAGACGCCACAACAGGATAGGATCACCAGCAGAAATATTGAGTACACAGTTAGGCTCATAGCCTGCACCACGACGGTCAATACCCTTGTTCAGGCGCATTACGTCGAACCAGATACGACCCTCGCCCCACAGCTCGATACGCTTCTGGCGATAGATCTCGTTCTGAATGTCGCTTGCAGTGCAAGAATAAGCAGGATCACGATAAGTCTTAACGAACTTCTCTAAGGTGCTCTTACCATCCTGACCAGCCATCTGCTGAGCCTCAGCGAGGATGAGATACATCTCCTCAATACGCATCAGAGGAATATCGTTGGCATTGACATCATTGTTCAGAATGTTCTGATAAGGAGCGAACTTACAGTTGGTGTAAGGAGCAAAAGAGTTATCAGCCAGATATGCATTCCACTCATCAGAAAGATTAGCGCTCACGCCATCGGCATCACTCCACCATCCCTTACGAATATCAGTATCGGAAATAGAGTTGTAGAGCTTCTTGCTGATCTGGTGAGCACCAGAATACTGGCCGTAACCATAGTTGAAGGTACCATTGTGAGAAATCCAGTTAACGATACCTGACTGTACTACATCATCAGTCTCGGCAATGTAGATTGCCCACATCCAGTTGGGCTCATCAGCACTGCTGAAAGTTGGCTTAGAGACCTCTTCGATGGTTGCAGGACGAGCATCAGAATTGTCAATAGCAGCCTGAGCATCAGCGGCAGCAGCAGCCCAGTTCTGCATAGCCAGATTCATACGGGCACGCAGACCGTAAGCTACAGCTACGTCGATATAACGGCGGTCAGAACGCTTCTGGCCAGCAGCCTTTGCCTTGCCCAGAACCTCAATGGCCTTGGTCAAGTCAGTATTGATCTGTGCATAAACTGCCTCAACGGTAGCACGGGGAGCACCCTCTGTAGCAGCCTGGCTTGAGTTCTGATCAGTAATCAGAGGAACACAAGCTGACTTCTCATGACCCTTGTAGTTGAACTGATAGAGCTGAGCCAGCTCCAGATATGCAAAACCACGAGCAGCAAGAGCCTGTCCTGCATAATACTGTGTCAGTGCATCCTCTGAATCAGCATTCACTGAACCAAGAACGGTATTAGCACTGAAGACAATCTTATAATAGTCGTTCCAGACGATCTGGCTCTCACGGCTAGTATAGGGACGGTCATCATAAGTCAAGCTGTTACCACCCCAGTTGTAACCATTGTCAGCACTTACCAAGTCCTCGGTATTGCAGTCAGTGAAGAACATGATACTGCTGTATCCGAAGTCGTTGTGACGACTGCCAATAGCATCATAGTTCGGCATGTACACATTGAACTGGGAGAAGATACCACGTACGCCAGCCTCAGCACGCTCAGGCTTAACAGTACCTACCTCAACCTTCTGGTCCTCGGTAAGAGTGGCTCCCTCAGGGGCTGTGTCCAAATCTTCACAAGCTGTGAAGGCAGATGTAGCCAATGCAGCGAACAAGAAATATTTCAGTTTCATATATTTATTTCCTTTAATTGTTAACATGTGAAATTAGAAGCTTACACTGATACCACCTGAGAGAGTACGCAGCTGAGTATAGGTATAAGGAATAGACGATACAAAGCCCTGACGTGGGTCGAGACCATTACGCTTTGCAAACAGAGCCAGGTTGTCACCAGAGAAGTATACACGGATGCTGCCCAAGCCAATCTTCTTCACCCAATCCTTCGGAAGTGTATAACCGATGGTTACGTTGTTGATTGACAGATAGCTTGCGCTAGTCAGGAAGCGTGTAGAAGAATAAGCAGTGTAACGGTCACCAGCATTCAGACGAGGAACGTCAGTGTGTGTGTTGGTTGGAGTCCAAGCGTCAAGGATATCCTTGTGCCAAGCACCACCAGCGTCAGAAGATGCAGAAGCGTGCATCAGGTACATATAACCAAAGTCGAGCACCTGACCGCCAATCTGGTAGGCGAACTGGATGCTTGCATCAAAGCCGTAAGCAGTAGCAGACAGACCGAAACCACCATATACATCAGGAAGCAGGTCGTCAGTAGCTACGCGGTTCTCAGAGAGCTGAGCAACGGTGTAGTCGTTAGAAGTCTTACGACCCAGGATGTTACGAGTCTTCTCACCAACGTAAGAATCAACATCGTCGTGAGCAATCTTGTTGCCGTTAGCGTCGTACCAAACCTCATATTCCTTGCCTGCGATGGTCTCCATCTCGTAGTTGTTCACCCAGTAGAGAGCCTCACCGGTCTTCTCGTCAACACCAGCCCACTCAGGCAGGTACAGACGATACATGCTCTCGCCTTCCTCATAGATACGAGAACCGTCAATCCACTTACCCTTCAGGTCAGGATGCAACTCGTCAATCTTGTTCTTGAGGAATGTAGCGTTACCATTGATGGTCAGTGAGTAGTTGCGATTCTTCAGGATATCGTAAGACAGGTCGATTTCCAGACCGCGGTTAGTCATGGTACCAACGTTCATAGGAATCTGTGAGTAACCCAGTGAACCAGCAACGGGCTTGAAGTACAGCATGTCCTTCTGCTGACGACCGAAGTACTCGATGCTACCGTTCAAACGGTTGTTGAACATAGCGAAGTCGAAACCGATGTTATAAGATACTGACTTCTCCCATGTCAGGTCCTTGTTACCCTTGTAGGCCAAAGTACCGTCAGAGAAACCAGAAGCGTCACCAGTCATAGAGTACTGGTCGGTGTATGCATAGTAGTAGTAGCGTCCATCACCAGTGCTACGACCCAGGTTGTCGTTACCCTGCTGACCATAGCTGGCCTTGAACTTCAAGTTGTTCAACCAAGAGTGAGTACTCTCCATGAACTTCTCTTTAGAGATAACCCATGCCAGAGATCCGCTCCAGAAGCCACCCCAGCGGTTGTCAGGATGGAAACAAGAAGAAGCATCACGACGATAGCTGGCAGCGATGATATACTTGTCATCATAGCTATAGTTGATACGACCGAAGATACCCTTGGTAGAGTAGTCGAGCTGGTAACCAGAGTTGTTCTTCTGGTTAACGGCATTGTCCAGCCAGTAGCTCTCAGGATTGTAGAGCTTGGTAGCACCACCATAAAGACGACGGTACTTCCACTGGTAACCTTCGTAACCCAGTGTGAAGTCAAGGCTGTGAACATCAGCAAACTTAACGTTGTAGTTAGCCAGGAACTGAGTGGTAAAGCCAGTAGTACGCATGTGGTACTGGTAAGCACCACCTTCCAGGTCTGCAAACTGACCCATGTAGGCGTTCTGCAGTACGTCATAGTTGGTGTTATCAACATTGTAACCCAAGCGAGCGGTCAGAGTCAGACCTTCCAGGGGCTTCAACTCAGCAAACCAGGTGCTGTTCAGGATATCCATTGTGTAGATGGCCTTGTCATACTGCATCTGACCTGCGGGGTTAGAGATTGACATGTATGAACGGTCACGTCCAGCCTCGCCAGAACCGTAGTCATAGACAGCGCGGTCACCATTGTACATGATGTTTCCGTTAGCGTCACGGACATAAATAGGATAGATAGGAGCAATACCGTAAGCCAGACGGAAAGCATTACCAGAAGAGTTGGTAGTTGTCTGCTCATCGGGATAGAAATTCTTAGAATGAGTCCAACCTACATTAGCACCCAGCTTCAACCACTTGTTTACCTTGAACTCGTCACGGAGACGAACAGAAGAACGGGTGAATTTAGAACCGCTGACGATACCACCATCATCCAGATAGCTGTAGCTCAGATAATAGTTGTTAGCATCAGTAGCACCAGAAAGACTTACCTCATACTCCTGACGGAAAGCCTTCTTGATGATCTCATCCTCCCAGTTGTCGGGGGTGAAATAGTATTTACCATCGCTATAACCGAGGGTAGCATTAGGATTCAGCTTACCATCAGGGCCGAACATATACTGTCCTTCGGGAACGGTGTAGATCTGATAACCGTTACCACCACCCTTATTGGTGACGATAGTGTTGTTAGCATACTTCTGGGCTGTCTGAGCGTCGTAGTTCAGGTTGGTGGTAGCATAGTTGTAGATAGAAGAATACTCCAGCTCCAGATACTGGGCAGGATTCTTAATGACATCATACGTACTTACACCACGGCTATTCTGACCCCAACGAGCATTGAAGTTTACAGTCGGCTTGCCGAGCTTACCAGCCTTGGTGGTAACCATGATGATACCATTAGCACCACGGGCACCATAAAGAGAGGTAGAGGCAGCATCCTTCAAAACGGTAATGTCTGCAATGTCGCTTGCAGGTATAGAGCTCAGGTCACCGTCGAAAGGCACACCGTCAACAACATACAATGGCTTGTTGCTACCATTGATAGAGCTGACACCACGAACGCGGATGTTGGCAGAGGTACCAGGCTGTCCATTGCTGCTAAGTACCTGAACACCAGCTACCTGACCGCTCAGTGCGCGAGTCAGGTCACTTACCTGTAACTTCTCAATCTTGTCAGCCTTCATAGAACCGGCTGAACCGGTAAACGTACCCTTCTTTGCAGTACCATAGGCAACGACGATCACCTCGTCAAGAGCCTTCTGGTCGCTGGTCAGCATGATTCTCATGTTTGGACGGGCACTAACCTCAATGGGTTCCATACCTACATAGGTGATTCGCAGGGTAGCTTTGCCGGCAGGAACTGTCAGCGAGAACTTACCATCTGCATCGGTAACAGTACCGTTCTGTGTTCCTACTACAAGAACAGTAGCACCGACAACGGGCTGACCGTCTTCCTGAGAAGTGACGGTACCGTTAACCTTCGTTTGTGAAAATGCGGCTCCTACCACGAGGAACAACATTGTCAACAACATTGTTAGTCTTCTTTTCATAAGCACTCTCTTGTTATTATTAATACGTTAATGATATATATGTTTTCTTACTTAGTTTCACCTTATGCAATAGGCATAGCGCACCCATTTTTGGATACGACGTGCAAAGTTAATGTATTCAAGGCTAAAAAACAAATAAAATTTAAAAAAAAATACAATTTTGGGCAAAAAATTAACTTAAAAGCGCTTTTTTCTTCCAAATTGGTGCTTTTTGAAAGCAAAAGTTTGCACTCTGAAACAAATAAATGCTACATAGTGTATAAGGGGGGTGTATTATACGTTATATATATAATAAGGTACGCGCGATAAATTCTTTATCGCTTACTCCTGAAAAACTCTTGCATCAATTGGCGACACTCGTCTTCAAGGACACCACCAGTGACTTGGCATTTGGGGTGCAAAGCATGGGGTGCATAGTCGGTATAGCCACGCTTCTCGTCGCGGCAGCCATAGACAATGCGGGGTATCTGGCTCCAGCCCAAGGCTCCGGCACACATGGTGCAGGGCTCTACGGTGACGTAGAGGGTGCAGTCGGTAAGGTATTTACCTCCCAGTTCGTTGGCTGCAGCTGTGATGGCTTGCATCTCGGCATGGGCCGTCACGTCGTGCAGCGTCTCTGTCAAGTTGTGGGCACGCGCAATGATACGGTCCTGACAGACCACAACGGCACCAATGGGTATTTCGCCCTCGTCGAAGGCTGCTTGCGCCTCGGCTAATGCCTTACGCATATAGTTTTCGTCCTTATTTTTCTCTTCCATGATGCAAAAGTACAAAAAATATTTCGTATCTTTGCATCGTGAACTGGAAAATCATTCATATTGACGAAACGGACAGCACCAATAGGTGGCTGCAGAGATCTATGGCAGCCGATGCAAATATGGTGGTTGTTGCAGATAATCAGACGGAGGGTCGGGGCTGTGGCACGAACCGATGGGAGTCGGAACGTGGTCAGAACCTATTATTCTCGTTGATGATACATCCAGAGAATTTACCTGCCAATCAGCAATTTCAGATTTCTATGGCTATCTCACTGGCCATCATTGACGCACTGGGACAGATGGTGGGTGACCTCAGCATCAAGTGGCCCAACGATATCTATTGGCGCAATGGAAAACTGGCGGGCATCCTGATAGAGAATACGTTGAAGGGCAATCTTATCAAGGACAGCATCATTGGGGTGGGGCTGAACGTCAACCAACGGAAATTCCATAGTGATGCACCTAATCCTGTCTCGCTCTGGCAGATTACGGGTCAGGAGACGAATCGTGAACAGTTGCTGAAAGATATCCTCCAGCGACTGGATTTTAAGGATAGCTTGAAGGAACGCTACATGAAATCACTATATCGTCGTAAGGGTTTCCATCCATATACCGATAAGGACGGCGTGTTTATGGCTGAGATTGTGGGCGTTGAGGATGATGGACACCTGTTGCTGTCTGATGATAATGGCAAAAAGCGCCGCTATGCATTTAAAGAAGTACAATTTGTAATATAAGAAACTATGGCAAGATTTAAAAGAATTCTGTTGAAACTCTCGGGTGAGAGTCTGATGGGTAAGCAGGGATACGGTATCGACCCTGAGCGTCTGAGCGACTATGCGCGCCAGATTAAGGAAGTGAGTGAGATGGGTGTACAGATTGGCATCGTCATCGGTGGCGGAAACATCTTCCGCGGACTCTCCGGTTCGCAGAAGGGTTTCGATCGTGTGAAGGGCGACCAGATGGGTATGTGCGCTACGGTAATCAATTCGCTGGCACTAAGCTCGGCACTGGGTGCTATTGGTGTGAAGAACAAGGTGTTGACGGCTATCCGCATGGAGCCTATTGGTGAGTTCTACACCAAGTGGAAGGCCATTGAGGCAATGGAGGCAGGCTATGTCTGCATCTTCTCAGCAGGAACGGGTTCACCTTACTTTACAACGGATACGGGTTCGAGTCTGCGTGGTATCGAGATTGAGGCCGATGTCATGCTGAAGGGTACACGTGTGGATGGTGTCTATACTGCCGACCCCGAGAAAGACCCCACAGCCACTAAGTTCGACGCTATTACATATAAAGAGGTACTCGCGCGAGGATTGAAGGTAATGGACCTGACGGCTATCTGCATGTGTCAGGACAACAATCTGCCCATCTATGTCTTCAACATGGACATCGTCGGTAACCTCAAGAAGGTGATGGATGGCGAAGAGATAGGAACCTTAGTACACAACTAAGAGTTTAGGTCTCAAGATTCAAGCCTCCTC
>JAEEGL016744657.1_pt1 | contig 12850 bp, 9 predicted proteins | sample 9134231 | NCBI WGS metagenome assembly JAEEGL01 (sample SAMN16246548, study PRJNA631951) | gut metagenome | biome: gut microbiome; feature: rumen; material: fiber-attached | host: Bos | place: Iran: Karaj | collected 2018-10
CCATCGAAAGTCAGTGTTGCCTCCTGACCTTCGGTGAGATTGAGTGAAGACGGTTCTACATCTATAGTCTCAGTGACGGTCATCTCCTTCTTTGACGAAGAGTCTTCCTCAACAACAGGTTTGTCGCTCTCATTCTTTTTGCTGTCTTTTACTTCCTCATCGGTCTCCTCGATAATAGTGATGTCCTCAAAAAATCCGCCATCCTCTGATTTTTCCTCTGATTTTTCCTCTGATTTCTTCTCTTCTTCATCATCTACTTTCACATTCTCAGAAGGCGTATCTTCCTCTTCTGAGCCCTCATCAATTACGACTCCATCAAAAGTACCGCCATCATCATCATCTTCTTCCTCCTCCTCCTCATCATCCATGTCAATCTCGAAATCCTCTTCCGATTCATCATCTTCGGTGATCTCGAGCTTTTCCCTGGAAGCGGAGAGTTTCATCACTCTGCCCTGCATAAGCCTTGAGCTGTCGGAAGGAACGACTATTAGTGACTTGTCAATCGTCTCAAACTGCTGCTCAGTATTTGTGTCTGTATTTTCATCTCCTGCCGTCTTGGTGCTCTCGATATAATCCACAGTATCTTTGAGCTCTGACTCAACAGCTTCTTTCTTTTCGGTATCCTCTGCCGCAGCGTTGACCTCGCTCTCTTTCTTGACCTCATTACTGACATCTACTGCCTTAAACTCAGCCTTATCCTTTATGGTCAGCGACTGTGTTGCCAGATCAATATTGTATTTCCCGGAATCCTGCGAAAGAGCGATCGGAGTGATCTTGTACACCCCTGCTGTCAGGTTGTTCTTGTATATTATCCCGTCCTGATCGTGGTCATCATAAGTGACCTTGGTTCCGTCAGGTGTCTCCACAGAAACGGTAAAAGGAACGCTGCCCACAAGCTTGTTGGTCTTGGCATCAAGGAATTTGATCTTCATATCGCTCTTGATGGAAGTCAGAGTCACCTTAACACTCACGTTTTCTGCCTGCTCCGCGGTCTTGTTTTCCTCCTGCTCCTCTTCCTCACCTGTTTCTTCGGTTTTCCCGGATTTCTCCTTATCAGCTATGGCAGAAAGACCTGCTGCTCCAACGACGCCATTCACATGGAAGTTTGCTCCGACTTCGTCGAAGGATTCGATCTGCTTAACCCTGTTTAGTGCTCCCGAATAAAAGACAATCGTGATCACAACAGCCACAAGAATTATCAGTGCGCCTATGGCTGCGGCCCTCTCCGTGAAGGTTGAGTCCAAAATTCTGTCTATTATCTTTGATCCAAAGGACTCGGAATCTCTTCTGCCTTGTCTCTTGTCACCGCCGCTTTTTTTCAGGTTTCCAAGCATAGCAAGCACGGACGCTGCTACGCTCTTTTTCCCGGCGCCCCTTCCTGTATCTCTTCTGTCGTTCCGCCTTCGGCTGTCGTATCTCGAGTCCCTGTCGTTGTATCTTGCGTCTCTGTCATCGTACCTTGAGTCTCTGTCGTCGTATCTTGAGTCTCTGTCGTCGTACCTTGAGTCTCTGTCATCGTATCTTGAGTCTCTGGTGCTGCGTCTTGCGTCCCTTTCGCTGTGTCTTGCGCTTACGGCAGGGCGCGTGCTTTCTACAGGGCGCCTTGTTTTCCTTACTTCTTCGTTATCACGCCTTGCAACTCTGACACCATATTCTGAGTCTCTTTCGTCGTATCTTAAGTCTCTGTCGTCGTATCTTGCGTCCCTTTCGCTGTGCCTTGCGCTTCCGGCTGGGCGTGCGCTTTCTACAGGGCGAGCTGTTTTCCTTACTTCTTCGTTATCACGCCTTGCTACTCTGGCATTGTATCCTGAGTCTCTGTCGTCGTATCCTGCGTCCCTTTCGCGGTTTCTTGCGTTTCCGGCTGGGCACGCACTTTCTACAGGGCGGGCTGTTTTCCTTACTTCTTCGTTATCACGCCTTGCATCCCTGGCATCGTCTGCATAATACTCATCATAATCGTCGCGATAGTCCTCTTCGCGGTAGTCGTTATCCTCGGCATATCGGTCATACATGACACGTTCATCATCCGGTCTGCTGTACCTTTCACGAACTGCCGTTCCTTCCTGTGACCCTCTGCGCTCATCACCATACCCGTCAATTTCTCTTCTCCCCCGGGTATAACTGTCATCCATCCTGTTTCCGCGATATTCCTCAGGATATTCATCCTCCCTGCGGTAGTCATCATCCGCGCTTCGATAATCCTCATCCTGCTCACGGTAATCAGTTTCGTCCCGGTAGTCAGTCCGGCTCCCCAAATCAGGAGCTTTATGATCTTCAGCTCTTTTGCTGTAAACTGCTTCATTATGAGAATCTGTATCCCTTATAGGCTCCGAATCCTTTTTTATTTGATCTGATTCTTCACGAAAGCTGATCTCTTCCTCATAAACTACTTCTTTTCTCAGGATCTCCTCTTCAGCAGACTCTGTTTTCACAGCAGTGGATGCTTTGCGCCTGGGACTAACCTCGCCTCCGTATACTTCCTCAAACTCCTCATCGGGATAGTCGTCGTAATCTTCATCCACTTCTGCCCCTCTTTCATCATCAGCTTCCTCATCAAATTCATCATCTGCAAAAACTTCATCGAAGTCCAGCATTTCGTCGCCACGTTTTGATCTTTTCCCCTTTTTACCTAACAGATTCAATCCTCTTTTCATAATATCCCCCATCTCCATGGTCGTATTCATACACTACATCTAGTGTTTTCCTATTATATAGCACAATTTTTCATTGAAATTGTAACATGTATATCTTGTATAGGCAACAAACGTAAAATATAGGCTTAATTGTGAAGCTGTGTTACTGTTCAGACAGAAATGCGCACTCTGCTGCGCATTTCGTGAGAAAATGATTCAGTGGTGAGCGCATTCCTTCGACGAAGTCGAACTTTAATGAATGCGCGAATACGTTACTGGAGCGAGCTATATGCTAGTGAACAGTAACGAAGCTGTTTGGCAGGTCAGGCAGAAGGCTTATCTTTCTCACTTTCCTTCAAACTCTATCTCCCTGACAGTAATCACTCCTGCGCCTCGCTTTTGAATCTCGAAGGAATACTTTCCTTTGCGCTCGCCGTCAAAGCTGACGCTGTGCTCAGAGGGATCAAGAGGCAGAGTGTTCACGAGCTCGCCGTTTCTGTATATTCCAAGAACCGCTTCTGTTCCCTCAGAGCTGTCAAGGTCGTAGTTCAGTCTGCATCCAAAAGCTCTGCCAAGCTCAAACTCAGGGCTTGAAAGCACTGTACCTTCAGATGTGCTGAAGAGATAGCCCATCACGCCTATATCTCCCTCATACTCATACCCCGGAGATACGGGCAGATCAATTGTTTTGCTGCCCTTAAATAAAAAGGTTCCGCCGTCCATAGGAGAATAGTCGCAGATCATGATGTCATATCTTCCGATATGGTCAACCACCTCATAGTTGTCTGTAATGAAGCTGCTGAGTGTCCCCATTCCCTCATCGGAAACCGCGATGAGGTTCCTGTCTTCAAATCCCGACTTATCAAGCTCTGTAATGTATCCGTCGTAGCTTACAATCTCCCTGGTCTGTCCCTTATAGGTGACATAACTGTGTGATGTATCGTACAGCCGCATTATCTCGGCATCTTCGATCACATTGACAAAAAAGACCGTTGATACCCCGTATCTGTCCGCGCACTCCTTAATGCTTCTGCAAAAATCCTCGTCCAGATAATAGTTCTCCAGATTCCTGTGAGCAAAATACATAGGAGCATTGTAGGTGATGTTTGCAATCAGCAGGCAGCCATACATAGCCGTTACAAGAACCGTAAAGCACCTGTTAAGGAGCCTTATCTTCGAAAGATTATTCTCGATCATCAGCACCGCGCAGACGATCAGCGCGAAGAAGCCGATAAGATGATAGCGGCTCTTTGAGACGGTGATCAGCAGTATAAAAGAGTTAAAGATAAAGACAGAGATCGCGCAGGAAGATACAGCCGAACGAAGCGTTGACTCTTTTTCCCTTCCGCTTATGAGTCCGAAGCCGAAGGCGCTTGGAATAAATGCCAGCCCCATACAGATCACCACCAGCATAAGCCACTTCATACCGCCCGCGACACCAAGAAAAGACGTTGCATCTATCATCTCCCTGACCACGGGATCGATGACCTTTACGAACGTATCTGCAACCTCCCCGAAAGCTTCGAAAAATCCCATGTCGTGGCGAAGCTTCATAAGGTTGGAGTTAAAAGAGTGCATCTCAAGGCCTGCCGCGCTGTGAAGAACGGCGCCGATTAATGTCACTCCAAATACACCAGCCCCGTGCAGGATGAGCCTTTTCTTGTCCACCTCATTCTTAAAGAGCGTGATGACAAAGCATGTGACAAAAACCGGGATCAGACCGCACAGGAACACATAGATACCACTTGAAAAAGCAGTAAGAAAATACAGTCCGTAAAAGAGTACGCCATCGACAATGCTCCTTTTGTTCCCCTCTTTTTTCGAAGAAAACAGGACTGCCAGGAAAAGAAGCGGCAGCACTGCCTTGTAGACATACTGGGATCCGTTGAAGAACAGCATATTGGCATAGCTCAGCATTCCAAAATCGTAGGCAGCAAGAGCCATGCTCATTCCCATAAAAACATATTCCCTTTTAACGCCTGCAATACTCAGCACCCTGAAAAAGACATATCCTATGAGAATCGCGTTTAAGATGTTCACTATCCCAAAAGATAGATAGATATTTCCGCTTATCCAAAAGAGCGGAACTGCAAGAAAAAGTGAGGTGTCAAACTCCCCTGTCGTAGGATAAAACCAGTTGTCGAGGAGAAGCTTTTTCTGCCTTGCAATCTCCATCGTATGACTCAGCATCCCGGAGAAATCCTCATCTATTGTATCTCCCAGGTGAAACAGGTTGATATACACAATAAAGATGAACTGCGCAGCAAGCAGCACAAACATAAGAAGCGCAGGCCACTGCGTTCTAAAATCGAATTTAGCCTTTTGAAATCTGATATCCATATTTCCCCCAATACCGCATCAAAATGCGTAAAAAACCACAAGTCCTCCCAGAATAAGCAGCATGCCCGCAATCTTGTGGATCGTTATCTTTTCGTTAAAAATGATCCTGGACAAAAACATCACCAGGATGTATGCGATGGGCTCCATGATAACGACACCCATGTATCCAAGTCCCTCAAAACAGAAGATCACAATGACCATCGACACCGCAAGGAGCGCATATCCGCCGATCACCAGAGCATTCAGGTACTCCCTGATAAAAGAGGAGTGTTTATTCCCGGCGCTCTTTTTCAGAAGTATCTGAGCCGACGCAGCAAGCACCTGGGCAAAGACCATAAGCCAGAAGGAAGTGTTCATCACAGCCGGCCACCTCCTTCCAGGAGCTCTTTGCTCTTTTCTCCGCTCTCGCCCATGTTCATGACAATGACGCCCGCCATGACCAAAAGAACGCCAATTACTTTGGCAGGCGTTATCCCCTGCCTGAATATCAGATGGCTCCAGAGCATCGACCACAGAAGTCCCATTGCCTTGTTGGCATAGGCTATCGATAGCTGAAAGTGCTTGATAGCCTGCTGCCACAGGACCGCATATATCCCGAGCACCACAAATTCGAGGCCAAAGAAAAAGATATATCCCGGCGAAAGAAATGCGTTCTGTGAAGCAAACTTGGCGCAGACAGTGTCGAGTGAATACACAAGAACAGCCATCTGCAAAAACAGTAAATCCCCTAGTACTCTTTTCTTTTTCAAATCATTTATCTCCGTAAATAGCAGTGACAAAATGCTCTGCCATATGCTCGTTGCAGGCGGCATTTACATGGATATTGTCAAGCATCCACTCATCGCTGTTGTCCTCGTGGATAGTTCCGTAATAGTTGTCTATAAAGGATGCGCCCGTAGCTCCCGACACATCGATCATAAACTGAAGATAGGTCGTGAGCTTGCCGTTTCCAAAGTCATATCTGTCCCCGCAGACGAGCGCACCCGCAGAGTCATAGGCATAGCACATGGGAAAAGACATGCACACGATCCTTATAAACGGGTATTTCTCCTGCAGTATCCTGATGCCGCTGCCAAGCGCGCCGCTGTAGGTTATGGGATCCGACTCATTGTCTGGGTTCATCCCTATCCTGCGGTTTATATAGTCCCTTCCGTCATAAAAGATGACAAGGGTATCAACTGTATCCATATCGAGCTCTTTAAGCGTCTCTGTACTCCGGTCATAGGCGTAATCCTCAAATTTCACAGCAGATGACTCCATCCATGAAAAATCCCTCTCCGCAACTGACCGTGCCACGTTATAAAAGCTGAAGGCGTCAAGGTCACTGCTCATATCGCCAGGAGCGTTCTTAAGCGCAACGGTGGATTCGGGAAATCCTGCCTTTATACAGTCCGCACCGAGCTTCTGCGCAATCTTTTCAACTACGCCGTCCTCGTTTGAATAGTAGGTCAGGATATCGTTTCCAAGGAACAGGATAGTCTCCTTACCATCGTCTTCGTGCATTGCCTTTTTGTCGGGAGGAAGAAGGAATACCTGGTCAAGGATCTCCACATCGAATTCTTCCTCGGTATCCTCCTGTGTCTGTGCAGTCCCCATATTCCACACGATCAGCTTGTAAGCTGAAAATACGACCACAATGGCGATAATGGCAAGCAGGCACAGATATGCCCACAAGGGTATCCCCGAATTTCTGTTAGCTCTTTTTCTCATCATCAACCTCACATTTATCCTGTTATGATCAATTTAGTATAGTCGCGAAAATCCACATTTACAATACAGCCCGGCCAAATCACTGAACGGCAGCTCAGTAATCGGTACTAAAAAGCGTCTCAAAGTCAAAGTCCTCAACGATCTCTCTCATATGCACAAGCTCTTTTTCCATGTCCTCATGGGATCTGATCCGATATGTATCATCCGCAAAGCACTCCACCATGTACCTGTTGATCTCAGGCTTGTAATGGGAGTAATCAGCGTAGTTGTTGAGATCTGTCACTTCATCCATTGTCTGGAAGTAGAAGAGGTGCACATTGTCATACTCAAGGAGAGCGTCCGCCACAAACTGATACTGCGCAAAGGCAGCCTCATAGAAGCCTTCCTGCTTTAAGTTGTGCCAGTACAGGATAGAGTACGGCGGGAAAAAGAAATAGAACTGCACATCGGGGTTGTCCCTGACGAAAGGCAGAATATTCTTTTCAAGGTTCGCCTTAGTGGCGGGGAGCACATCTTCTGCGGTATATGTGACGTCAGATCTTACGGGCTCCTCGTAGGTGTGCATGACCCACTGTATGTTGTAGTAGTCAGGTGTCCACCAGCTGGCGTAGATCTCGGAGAGGTCTGACCCCTTCCTCTGGATGAGCGGGCGCAATATATACTGGAGCAGTACATCCTTGTTGAGTACATAGCTCACATCATTGAAGATATTGTCATCGTAGAGGTAGCCCGGAAGCGGGTACTTGGTCTCATCCGTGCCCGCCGTGATCGTGGGAATGTCCATGGCAAAAAACACTGCACCCATGTCGCGGGTTTTCCTGGCATTTGTATCCCTGTCGAACACGATGGAGAGGATGTTGTAATCATCCTTCGGGTAGGCTCCGCTGTAGCTGAGCTTGACCGTGTCGTATCCGAGCAGCTCCTTAAAGTCGTCCGTGTCAAAGTTCACGGTCATGGATGAGCCTATTATGCAGCCGTTGTAGTCCATGTTGCTCGCCATCCCGGGGTTCTGGCTGAGCTGGTTGTCGACGATGTACGGAAAGCCGGGGAGCGGTCTGTGGTAGTGAAAAAATGGATCCACATAGGCAATCACGGCTGCAACGCCCGAAAACGAAAGAACAAGAAGCAGTATCAGGACCAGCAGTAGATTTCTGTATTTTGTTGTTTTTTTCTCAGGATTATTCATTGAGCATCCTTACCACCAATATTTCAAGATGTCTTCTTGATCAAAGCTTTTCTTCCTGTCACCTTCCATGCAAAGGTCAGCACTCCGCCAATAATCATGGATACCACGCAGTACAAAAGCGATATGCCAAACAGTGACCTTCCTTCCGGGATCAGACCATAGAACACGGGTTTCAGGTATGTTCCTATCATTGGATCAAGAAGATATATACCAAAGGTCAGGCTGCCGACTAAAGTAACAGCCCTCTGCAGCCAATCCGCAGGTTCATGGACAGTCAGAAGATACTTTATAATCAGGAAAAGAGCTGTCGTCATGACAAAGTCAAATCCGCTAAAGACATTGGACGCCCCCGCATACCAGGTGAGAAAGCTCTCAAGAATACCAGTGCCTGACAGCACCAGTAAAAGTGCGCAAAGTCCCTTTGCTCCCAGCTTCCTGATATCCAGGAGCCTGTCCAGCCCAAAGCCGACTATAGGGTAAAAGACGCAGTCCACCACCATCAGAACAGGATTAAACTCTGGCGCAATATACATGTTGGAATCCATCTTCCTGTTCAGAAAGAGTATTGCCATGGGCACAATTCCCGTTGCAAACAGCCTGACCAGAATGATGTACCTCGTCTGCCCAAAAGTCAGATTTTTTGTAATATACCGAAGAAACACCGCCATCAAAAGTATCCCTATATACGAATATAGATACCAGTAAGGTCCTGCTCCGTCAACCGTGGCAGAAGCAAAGTTCCTGACAAAGCCGGGGATGTAAAAATGCCCCGTGTAAACAATGTTTGCCGCAATGCTGAATATGAACAGGATAACAAAAAAGCGAAGCGCCTTTTTCAATGTATCCTTAAGTGTCATGTCCCTTCCAAGAAGGAGCGTACCCGATATCATGAAAAACAGCGGCACGTTGACCTTTGCCAGCATCCCGATAAAAAGCTGTGGCAAAACAGAAATAAAGGGTGCGCTATCGTCATACTTAAAGCAGTTTATATACCCCAAAGTATGATTGAACAGCACAAGGAAGCACGCGATTATTCTCAAAAGATCCAGGTAACAGATTCTCTTTTTCCCCATTTATTGAAGTCTCCGTATCAGAAATTCATATACAAAAAGGTGCTCACGCCGGCAAAGCTGACTACCGACCAGACAAGCAGAAATGTTGTAAGGAGGGTGGTACCGATACCGATCTTCGCGGTCTTTGCGATGGACAGTGCATTCCTGCAGAAAAATATCATAATGGTGCCGGCGGCCGTGAACAGCCACATGCAGCTGTCCCATGCAAAGGGCAGCTTCATAATGGGCGTAACCTTTATAACATACCATAGCTCATCAAGCTGGAAGCAGGCCGACAGGCGCGTGGCGATCGGGCCGATGCCTCCCGTAAAGACCTTGACAAGAAGCGTAAGTGCCGCGCTGATGGAAGGCGCCCTGAAGAACACCCAGGCAACGGTAACATATATAAAGGTCAGCAGTATCTTTATCCCGTAAATAGCCCTGTGAGCGAACCCCTTAGCCATTTCTGCTTTTGCGCGCCCGCTTTTCTCCTCTTTAGCCTTTGCCTGCAAAGCCCTTGTAATGACGAACAGCACCCCGTGCATGGCTCCCCATATGATGAAATTCCAGCCGTTTCCATGCCACAGGCCGCTTAGGAGAAAGACGATCATAAAGTTGAGGTACATCCTTAAAGCGCCCCTGCGGTTTCCGCCTAGAGGGATGTAGACGTATCTTGTAAAAAACTTCGTAAGCGTTATGTGCCATCTCCTCCAGAAGTCCACAATATTGACCGCCTTGTAGGGTGAATCGAAGTTGACAGGAAGGTCAAAACCAAGAATCATGCATATTCCTGATGCCATATCGCAGTATCCGCTGAAGTCAAAGTAGAGCTGAAAAGAGTAGAACACCGCAACAAGGACCGCCTCGATACTCCCCAGTCCCGAGACACCGCCATATCCATGATCCACAGCTCTTCCAAAAGTATCTGCCATTATCACTTTCTTAAAGAGTCCCATGGAAAAAAGAAGCAGCCCCCTGAGGACTCTCTCGGTGTCAAATGGAGTGTCGATGCTCCTTTCAAGGCCCTTTCCAAAATCCGCGTACCTCATCAGAGGCCCCTGTACCAGCTTTGGAAAAAACAGTATGTAGGCAAGGTAATCCAAAACAGCAAACCCACTTACCTCTCCCTTATACAGATCAACAAGGTATGATATCTGGTTGAAGGTGTAGAAGCTTATGGCGACCGGAAAAAATATCTTTTCCCCTAAAAAGACACCGGAGAACTTGTAAAAAAGCAGTGAAGACACATTTATGAGAGCTGCGAGCGCAAGGATGGCAGAAGCATTCCCAATGACAGGGATACGAATTCCTTCCGCGGATCGCGCCTTAGACAAAAGAGATGCAAACAGCATATTTACCAGGATGTCTGCTGCAAGTACCAGGAGGTTTCGCCCCCCAAAAGGAGCATAAAAAATGAGGGAGCCTGCAATGATCACCCATTTACATGCGCTCCTCATCCCGGAACTTCCATATGACATCTTACGTGCAGCAAAAAAGACTGCCAGAAAGACGGGCAAAAATGCCAGAAAGAAAACATACGAATTAAATAGCATAGTCCTGTAAGCGGGTCGCTCAGCCCTCTTTCCCCACTGTTGTATCCTGATAAATATTGTACTTATCTACACTTCCCACGATCTCATACCCGTAGGAAGTTATATCCTCATCGATCAGCCTGTCAGATGACAGGATCACGTAGTCGCAGCCTGACTCACGAAGCGCCGCAGTCAGATCGGCAGCCTTGATCTCCTTTGGCTTTTCCATGACCTCATATACGGGATTATAGTAGTCCCACTGTGTCGCGATCATCTCCCTTCCAAAGGGCATCATGATGTCAGTGTCATACTGCCTCACAAAGTGCACAAGCTCCGATGGAAACGCAGCCCTTACCCTGCTGCCCTTCTCAGGAGATATGATATCGCAGATATCGATCACGTTCTGCGGGATGTGGTAAGCATTCTCCGCGACAGACATGTAGCGGTTGTAATAGACAAGAGACCCTCCCACAGCTATCAGAAGCAGCGATGCGGCAAGGCAGATCCACCGCACGAATGTCTTTTTCAGAAGGTCTTCAATCGTCACTATGAGTTTGACGAGAGCGTAGCCGATGACCACATAGGACGGAATCAGCCACAGAAGGCGGTAGTAGGTATCGCTCCCCTCGTCAAATACTGCCACATACACGATCTTGGTGACGGGGAAAAGAAATCCTGCCATCACCACAAGCGGTAGGAACCCAAGGATTATTCTTTTTTTCAGATCCTTCTCCGCGATGGCGAGGTATACCGCCGACAAAAGAAGAAGGATGCCATGCAGCGGGTTCCCAAAGTAGAGCTTTAGTGAGACCCAGCACTCCATAAAAATTCCAAACATCTGTATTCCTCTTGCTTTATGACTTATCACTTTCAGGCAGGTTCATAGTCTCCTGCACGATGTACAGAGGCCTTTCCTTGGCCACGTCAAAGATATTGCCTATATATATTCCCAGAACCCCGAGGGTACTCAGTATCAGTCCTCCGAAGAAGAACACCGCCGCAGCAAGTGTATTCCATCCATCGGGGTTGGCGACATTCATCGCCCAGGATATGATCACAAATAGAATATAGAGGAGTGATCCAAAAGCCGATATCGCCCCGACATAGATTGGAAGGTAAAGAACCCTGTTGGAAAAAGTCGTCGTAGCCCTGAAGGCATATTCCAGTTTTTTCCCAAATGTATAGGATGACTTCCCGGCATAGCGCGTCTCATGTTCAAGCTCCACAAAGCCCTTCCTGTAGCCTGTCCAGAGCAGGAACATGGTAAAATCCCTACCCTGTCCTTTGGTATGTACATAGAGGTCTGTGGCTCTTTTGCTGGCGATCAGATATGTTCCGAGCTCGTAGTCAAAATCAAGCTCTGACAGATAGCTGAACACCTTGTGAAAAGCCTTGGAGAGGAGCTGAACGATCGCGGAATCCTTGCGGTCCTGGCGCCTTACGATCAGGACGTCAAGCTCCTGCTGCCTCACCTTCTCATACAGCATCGGAATGTTCTCAGGCGCATCCTGCAGGTCGCAGTCCATGGTTACGATCCAGTCGCCCCTTGCGACGCTGACTCCAGCCGTGATGGCCTTGTCCTGGCCGCTGTTCCTTGTAAGGCTGATCGCCTTGATGTGTGTGTCTTGGGAAGCCTGCTCTTTGATCGCCTCCCATGACCCCATTCCGTCGCGGTCGTCAACAAGTATGATCTCGTATCCGACTCCCATGGTCTTTAAGGTCTCGGTATTTCTTCTGCACAGCTCCGGGATTGCCTCCGGGCAGCCGTACACAGGAACAACCACCGAGATATCTATTTTCTCTTTTTCATAATCACTGATATTGCTCATTGCTGCTTCTCCCAGACGGTGTAATCGTGGTCAAGAACATAAACAGTGAACCTGTCCACATCACTTACCTCAATGACCTCCGGGTTCCTTTCCTTCAGAAATACGTCAAAGTCCTCTCTTGCGCTCTCCGATACGATATAGCAGGTCTTTCCCTCACTGCTCTTTACCGGCGGATACCAGGTGGAGTCAGAGAGCCACTTGCAGCCCTCCATATCCTTCATATTGTTCACAGCCCTCACCTTGACAGCATTGTCAGAAACGACCGTGATACTGTTCGCGTTATCAAAAATGGCATAGCCGTACTCGTAGCCCCGCTCCTGCATCCAGTCGGCAACCTGCGCCTCGGCGCTTGAGGCACTTTCATCGCCGGTTATAAGAGTATCGAAATAATACTTGGAAGCCAGTATCCCCAGCATTACGACTGCTGCCGCAACCAGTGCCGAGGGCTGGACTTTTAGGCCTTTTCTTTTAAATCTGTTCATGAAAAGACCTGTTCCCGTAGCAATTATGAACAGCTCGGGGAAAAAGTATCTCGGGGCAACTTCCCTTGTGGTAAATGTAAGGGCAA
>JAEEGL016784361.1_pt1 | contig 12850 bp, 10 predicted proteins | sample 9134231 | NCBI WGS metagenome assembly JAEEGL01 (sample SAMN16246548, study PRJNA631951) | gut metagenome | biome: gut microbiome; feature: rumen; material: fiber-attached | host: Bos | place: Iran: Karaj | collected 2018-10
AGGATCTGGTATCGGGTATAGCCCGAGATCCGTGCGATCGGCGCTTCCGCCGCAACGAGCAGCAGAAGGTCCTGTTTCCCTTCTTCGCCGAGTGCGGATCGCAGCTCGGCCTCGAGCGCCTTTGCGTATGCAAGACAGCCGCGTTCCGCGTTTTGTCCGTCGCGGTCTGCAAAGACGACGCGAATGAAGAGGGAGAACGGGGGATAGAGGAGCTTTTTGCGCTCCATGATCTCATAGTGATAAAAGCCGACGTAGTCCTGCGCCCTCGCGAACCGGATGATCGGATGGTTCGGCTCATAGGTCTGCAGCACGACGCGTCCGGGGAGATTGTCCCGTCCGGCGCGTCCGGCGACCTGTGTCAGAAGCTGGAATGTGCGTTCCGGCGCACGATAGTCCGGCAGGTTCAGGGTCGTGTCCGCAGCGACGACGCCGACGAGCGTGACGTTCGGAAAATCATGTCCCTTCGCGATCATCTGCGTGCCGATCAGAACCTGCGCTTCGCCTCGGTGAAACGCCGACAGAAGCTTTTCGTAGCTGCCCTTCTCGCGCATCGTGTCCGTATCCATGCGAAGCGTCCTGACGGCGGGGAAGAGCTTATGCACAGCCTCCTCGACCTGTTCGGTTCCGATCCCGAACTGCTTGATAAACGGTTTTTTGCAGTTCGGACACTCCTTCGGCAGCGGCTTCACGGCGCCGCAGTAGTGACAGCGCGTGCGTGATTCCGTCTTGTGGTACGTCATCGAGATGTCGCAGTTGTCGCATTTCAGAACGAATCCGCAGCTTCGGCAGCTCACGAACGTCGCGTAGCCGCGGCGGTTGATGAACAGCATCGCCTGCTGCCCCGCGGCAAGGCATTCGCTGAGACGCTCCGCAAGCTTGTCGGAAAAGATGCTGTTGTTGCCCATCAGAAGCTCGTCCCGCATATTGACCGTTTCCACGGTCGGCAGCGGCCGTCCCGCTACACGGTCCGGGAGCTCAAGCAGCGTGTACTTCCCGGAAAGCGCCCGCGAATAGCTCATCAAAGAGGGCGTTGCACTGCCGAGCACGAGCGCGCCGCCAACCGTGCGGATCCGCTTTGCGGCAACTTCGACCGCAAGATAGCGCGGCTGCGATTCGCTTTGATAGCTGGATTCATGCTCCTCGTCGATGATGATCAGCCCAAGCTTTTCAACCGGCGCAAAGACCGCGCTTCGCGCGCCGATCACGATGTCTGCAAGCCCCAACCGGATGCGCCGCCATTCGTCGAAACGCTCGCCTGCGGAAAGACGGCTGTGCAGGACCGCGATCCGGTCGCCGAACCGGTCCGTGAAGCGGCCGACAGTCTGCGGCGTCAAAGAGATCTCCGGGACCAGCACGATCGCCTGCCTGCCGAGCGCGAGACAGTCCGCGATGGCCTTCAGATAGACCTCCGTTTTTCCGCTGCCGGTCACGCCGTGCAGCAAAAGGACGTCGCCTTCGCCGCGTTCCGTTGCGGCGCGGATCGCGTCCGCCGCTCTTGTCTGCGCGTCGGTCAGCGTATGCTCCGGGGTATGCAGACGCAGCTTGTCGGGACGCCGGAACACCGTTTCGCTTTGTTCGGCAAGATATCCCTTTTTGATCAGCGCGTTGACGGCGGGCGTACAGCCGGGATAAAACGCGTTGAGATCGGGAAGCGAAGCTTCTGCGCCGATCTTTGCGACCAGCTCGAACACGCGCTTCTGTACCGGCGCGCTTTTCAGCGCATCCGCGGCTGCATTGGGATCGACGCCCTCCGCAACCGCAACGGTCCGCACCTTCTTTTCACGGACACGCATGCCGCGCATCTGCGCGGGGATCATCAGCCGAAGCGCGTCGACGAACAGGCAGTGGTAGGAATCCTTCATCCATTCCGCAAGCGCGATCTGCTCCGGAAGCAGAACGGGATACCGTTCGACGATCTTCTGAATGTCCTTGATCTCCGGATAGTCTGCCGTTTCTTTCAGCGCGACGACAAAGCCCTCCTTCAGGTGACTGCCCTGTCCGAACGGAACCAGAACATGGTGTCCGACGGAGACGGGGAGCGCCTCGGGAATGCGGTACGTGAACCGGCGGTCCACAGCGGTATGCGCGATGTCGACGATCACTTCGGCAAACATGACAGTATAAAAAGGCCCGTGCGCGAACGCGACGGGCGGGAAGACGTTTGTCAGCCTTCTTTCGGTGCGTTCAAAATCAACTTATCGTGGTAAAGCTCGTCTACAGCCATCGAGACCGGCTTGTTGGAACCAAGCTTTTCCGGATGATCCTGGAGCTGCCTTGCGCGGTTCGCGACGGCGGTCACCAGCACATAGCGGCAGCCCGCTTTTTCCACCAACTCGTTCAGAGAAGGATAATTCATCATATCGTTTCGCCTCCTGTCAGTTTTGTGATCAGTTCTGTATTTCTTCCGGTGCGGAGAAGCTCTGCGGTGAGGATGGATTCCATCTCGGCGACCGCTTCGTCCACCACGTCGTTTATCACCATGTAATCGTATTTGGGCAGCGCCTCAAGCTCCTTCAGCGCCGTCGCCGTACGAACGTCGATCGACTCCTGCGTTTCGGTCCCGCGGCCCACGAGCCGCGCCTTCAGGATCGAAAGCGACGGGGGAGCGATAAATACCATGACGGCGTCGGGGCAGGCGGCCTTGACCTTTTGAGCCCCCTGCACGTCGATCTCGAGGATCACGTGATTGCCCTTCTCGCGCTCCGCTTCAACGAACGCCTTCGGCGTGCCGTAGTAGTTCATGCCGAAGACATGCATATACTCTAGGAATGCGTCTTCGTCGATCATGCGGTCGAACTCTTCCTTCGTTTTGAAGAAATAGTGCACGCCGTCGATCTCGCCGGGACGTGGGGATCGCGTCGTAGCGGAGACGGACATCCTGATCTCCGGGTGCTTCGCCATCAGCGCCGCGGTGACCGTTCCCTTGCCGACCCCGGCAGGTCCGGAAACGACGAGCAAAAGTCCCTTTTTCTTTCTTGCCATACCATTCTCCTTATCCTTCATTGCTCCACTCGGCGTTCAGCCGGCGGGCGACGGTTTCCGACTGCAGAGCGGACAGTACGACATGGCCGCTGTCCATCACGAGCACGGCGCGCGTTTTGCGGCCGCAGCTCGCGTCGATGAGCAGCCTGCGTTCGCGCGCGTCCTGAATGAGCCGCTTTACCGGAGCTGAGTCCGGCGAAACGATCGCAATGATGCGGGAACCGGAAACGATGTTTCCGAACCCGACCGAAACGAGAGGGGAATTCTCCGTCATGGCGTCACTCCACGTTCTGGATCTGCTCTCTGAGCTTTTCGATCTCCGCCTTGCACGCAAGAACGGACTTTGTCAGCGCGGCGTCGTTTGCCTTGCTGCCGATCGTGTTGCACTCGCGGTTCATTTCCTGTACGATGAAATCCATATTCCGGCCGACCGGCTCCGCCGTGTCGAGGTAGACGCGGAACTGCGCGATGTGGCTCTTGAGCCGCACGAGCTCCTCGTCAATGCAGCAGCGGTCCGCAAACAGCGCGATCTCGGTCGCAAGCCTTGCGCGGTCGATCTCGGTATCACTGAGCACCGATTCGATGCGCTCGGTCAGCTTTTTGCGGTAGTCCTCGGCGACGAACGGCGCGCGGGCAAGGATCTCTTCGCGATACGCGTCCATATTGTTTACGCCGTTTTCCAAAGCGGTCCTGAGTCTGCCGCCCTCGGCGATCCGCATCTCGATCAGCGCGTCGAGCGCGAGGTTTGCCGCATCCTTCGCAAGCGAAATCAGCGCGTCGTTGTCCTCGTCGGAGGGAACGATCTCAGTGACGTCGGGAAGACGAAGGACATTGGAAAGTGTTAAATCGTCATGCAGCCCAAGGGCTTCGTTCGCAGCTCTTGCCGCCTTCACATATTCGGATAAAAGCTGATCGTCCACGCGGACGCTCTTTGCGTCACTGCGGGTGTTGCGATAGTTCACGAATACGTCGACGTGTCCGCGGGCAAGCCGCGCGGCGATCGTCGTGCGGAGCGTGTCTTCAATGCACGAAAGCACGCGCGGCAGACGCATCGAAACGTCCAGAAAGCGATGATTCACGCTCTTGAGTTCAACGGTCAGCTCGCGTCCGTCCTTCGAGACGACGCCCTTTCCGTATCCGGTCATGCTTTTCATACACTTACCTCCGCAACATCAAATTATACCATAGTCCATCCCGAAAACACAAGAGCGGAATGTGGAAAATTTCTCAATATCGGCCTAAAACAGCCGGTAAAGCTCATCGGGGCCCGGCGGATCGAGCGGCGAACCGTCGGAAAAGCAAAAATCATGCGCGGTGATCCTTCCGATCACGGAGGCGGGAATACCGACCTCCTTCAAAGCCGACGCCGTTTCCGCACCGTTTTCACAGGCGATCAGCAGGGAACCGCTTGCCATCAGCCGGTAGGGATCGACGCCGACCGACTCTGCGATCGCAATCGTTTCGGGCAGCACCGGGATCGCGGCTTTATCGACGACCGCGCCGCAATGCCCCTGCGCCGCAAGCTCCCAGACCGCGCCGAGCACGCCCCCCTCGGTAACGTCGTGCATCGCATGCGCGCCGTGCTGCATCGCGATCCGGCTTTCCGGCACGACAGAAAGATACTGCGAGAGCGCTCTCGCGCGTTCGAGCGTCTCCGCGGGGACAGAGGAGAGCAGCTGCTGCCGGTCGCCAGCGATCAGCATGGTGCCTTCGAGCCCCGCCCATTTGGTCATCACGATCTCGTCGCCGGGCACGACGCCGGTGAGCATCTTCGCCCGCGGCGTTCTTGCAAGCACTGTGGTGCAGGTGACGACGCGCGTGACCGCATCGGTCACCTCGGTATGCCCGCCGATGATATCCACGCCCGCGAGCGCAGCCGCGTTCTGCAAGTCATTCGCGATCATGGCGACCGTTTCTTCCGTTTCAGAAGGCGGGAGCAAAAGTGTGACGAGCAGCGCGACCGGCTCTGCGCCGCCCGCTGCCGCGTCATTGCAGTTGACGTGCACCGACAGCGCGCCGATGTGCTTTGCGTCCGCGCTCGTGATGGGATCCGTGCTCGTGACGATCAGATCCCCCTGAAAATCCAGCATCGCGCAGTCCATGCCGATGCGCGGCGGACCGAACGACTCCGGCCGCGTTTTTGTAAACCGGTCGAGGATCAGCCGTTCCAATGTATCGTTGTCGAGTTTGCCGAATTTCATTTTCCGATCCGTTTCAAAAATTCCTGTTCATCGATCATGGGGATGCCGAGGGCTTGCGCCTTGGTTGCCTTGCTTCCGGCGTTTTCGCCGACAACCACGAATGAGGTGTTCTTCGACACGCTCCCGGCTGCTTTGCCGCCGTTTTCCTCCACAAGCGTTTCCGCGTCCCTGCGTGAAAGCGTACTGAGCGTTCCGGTGATTACGACCGTCATGCCCGCAAGCGGCAGATTCCCACTGTCGGTCTTTTTGACCTCCTCGGGCTGTACGCCGAGCGAGAGCAGTCGGTCGACCTGATCTGCGATGCGCGGATCTGCAAAGAACGTCACGATGCAGTCTGCCACGACGTCGCCGACGTCGTCGATCGCAGCAAGTTCTTCCTTGCGCGCGTGGCGCACCGCGTCCAGCGTGCCGAAGCGCCGCGCAAGATCCTTCGCGGTCTTGGTTCCGACGTTCGGAATGCCGAGAGCAAAGAGAAACGCGGCTAAAGGACGGTGCTTGCTCGCCTCCAATGCGTCCAGAAGGTTCTGCGCCTTCTTGTGCCCGAATCGTTCCAGTGCGGCAAGCTGTTCGTGCGAGAGCGCGTAGAGCTCGGGGATCGTACGGATGCCGAACGCGTCGATGAGCTGTTCGGCGGTCTTGCCCGCAAAGGTGTCGATATCCATCGCGTCGCGCGATGCGTAATGCGAAAGCCGCGCCGCGATCTGCGGACGGCAGGAGAGCGAATTCGTGCAGTAGAGGTGCGCGCCGCGCGTTTCGACGTGTGCACCGCACTGCGGGCACACGGAAGGCTTTACAACGGGGCGGAGCGGCTTGTCGTCCGGCACCGCGCCGAGGATCTCCGGGATCACGTCGTTGCTTCTGCGGATGAACACGCGCGAGCCGATGCCGACGCGTTTGCGCTGTACGTCGTCCCAGTTGTTCAGCGTCGCTTTTTTCACCGTCACGCCGGAGAACTCGACCGGCTCGATGTGTGCGAGCGGCGTGAGCTTTCCGGTCCGGCCGACCTCCCAGGTCACGTCCAGAACCGTCGCAGTCAGCTCCTCGGCGGCGAACTTATAGGCCATCGCCCAGCGCGGGAACTTCTCAGTCGCGCCCAAAGCGTTCCGCAGTGCAAAATCCGTGACCTTGACGACCATGCCGTCGATCAGAAAATCGAGCGTGTCGCGCCGTTCTTCGGCAAGGTCGATCTCATGCATGATCTCATCCGGCGTTCTGAGCCAACGCACGAACGGGCAGACGGGGAAGCCGTTCTCCTTCAGGAAATCCAGCATTTCCGCCTGATTTTTCAATTCTTTGCCCTCGATATAGCCGACGTTGTAGCAGAACACGTCGAGCTTTCTTGCGGCCGTGACTGCGGGGTCGAGATTGCGCAGCGCGCCCGCGGCGGCGTTGCGTGCGTTTTTCAGCGGCTCGGTCGCCGTGCGGTTATAGGCTTCGAGCACGGAAAGCCGCATGATGCATTCTCCTTGCACCTCCATACGCCCCTTGAACGGGATCGTGAGCGGAACGGTGCGGATCGTCCGCAGCTGCGGGAGGATCGCTTCGCCGGTCACGCCGTTGCCGCGAGTCGCGCCTTGCGTGAGCACGCCGTTTTCATAGGTCAGGTTCACGGTCAGCCCGTCGAACTTGTATTCGAGGCCGAAGAGCGGCGGCTCGGGCGAGGCGGCGGTCACCTTACGGATAAAATCGACAAGGCCTTCGCGGGTGCGCACCTTGTCCAGGCTCCACAGCCTGCCGAGATGCCGATGCTCCGCAAAGCTTTTCAGCGGCGCGCCGCCGACGCGCAGCGTGGGACTGTTCGGAAGCACGACGCCCGTCTCCGCCTCGATTTTCAAAAGCTCGTCGTAAAGGCTGTCGTATTCGGCGTCGGAAACGAGCGGCGCGTCCTGCTCGTAGTAGGCCGCCGCGTAACGGTTCAGCGTTTCAACCAATTCATGCTGTCTGTCCATAGCTCACTCCAGGATCTCGATCGGCGCGAAAGCCGCCGCCAGTTTTTTGGTCTCTCCGTTTTCAAAGCGGACCTGCACGATCATCGACGCGCCGCTGCCGTCCGTTCCGACGATGACGCCTTCGCCGAACAGCTTGTGCCGCACGCGGTCGCCGACCTTGCCGGTAAAGTTCACGGTCTTCTTCGGCGCTTCCGGCTTCGTACCGACGTCGGTCCTCACGGACGCCTGCGGCTTTTTCACGATCGGCGCCGCAAAGAACGAGGAAACGGATCCGCCGTCCCAACGGCGTTCCTGCGTCGGACGCCTGACGGGACGCGCGTTCGGCATCTCGATCGTGTCGCCCATTTCCGTCAGGAACCGGGAAGGCAGCGCCGCTTCGGTGCGGCCGTAGAGCGTACGCTCCTTCGCATAGGAGAGATACAGCCGCTTCTTGGCACGGGTCACGCCGACGTAGCAGAGTCGGCGCTCCTCTTCGAGCTTGTCGTCGTCATAGGCCGCTTGGCTTGCGGGGAAGAGTCCCTCCTCCATGCCGCACAGGAAGACGTTCGGGAACTCGAGCCCCTTTGCGGCATGAAGCGTCATCAGATTCACACAGCCGTTCGTTTCGTCCACGTTGTCGGCCTGCGAAAACAGTGCGACATTCGTCAAAAACGCCTGCAGCACATTGCCGTCGTTTTCGGTATAGCTTTGTTCGAACTCTTCGATGTATCCCAAAAGCTCCTCGACGACCTCGGCGCGGGCTTCGTAGTTTTCTTTTTTGTCGTCCCTGAGGTATGCGTCATAGCCGATCCGCTCCAGAAGCTCGCGGGCAAAGTCCGCAAGCGGCATCGTGTCCAGAAGCTCATACAGCTTCTGAAATAGGTTCAGAAACGGCGTGAATTTCGCTGCAGTTCGGGCGGGGACGTCGTCCGGCGCAATCACGGCGCTCATCAACGGGATCCCGCGGCGGTGCGCACTGTCCGCAAGAACAGAAATGCTCTGCGCGCCGATGCCGCGCGAGGGCGTGTTGACCGCGCGCAGAAACGCCTCGTCGTCCGCAGGGTTCAGTACGAGCCGCAGATATGCGAGGATATCCTTGACCTCCGCGCGCGAGAAGAACGATACGCCGCCGTAAACGCGATAGGGGATCAGAAAGCTTTTCAGCATCATTTCGAGCACACGACTCTGCGCGTGCGTGCGGTAGAGGATCGCATAATCGTCGTAGCGCGCGCCGTTCCGTCTGCCGCTCGCAATGCGTGAGCAGATGTAATACGCTTCATCGCGCTCGTCGGTCGCCTCGTGCACGTCGATCGGCTCGCCGCCCTTTTCGGCGGTCCACAGCTTCTTTTCCTTGCGGCCCTTGTTGTTGTGAATGACCGCGTTCGCCGCGTCGAGGATCCTTTCGGTCGAACGGTAGTTCTGTTCGAGGCGGATGACCTTGCACCCCTCGAAATCCTTTTCGAATTCAAGGATGTTCCGGATGTCCGCGCCGCGCCAGGCGTAGATGCTCTGATCGTCGTCGCCGACCACGCAGAGATTCCTGTGCTTTTTTGCCAGCAGATTCACGATATGATACTGCGCAAGGTTCGTGTCCTGGTACTCGTCGACGAGGATATAGCGGAAGCGCTCGCGCCATTTCTCAAGCACGTCCGGATTTTTTTCAAAGAGTCGGATCGTGAACAGCAGCAGATCGTCGAAGTCCAGCGCATTCGCGTCCTTCAAACGCTTCTCGTAGAGCTTGTATGCCTCCAAAATCTGGATCGGCTGTCCCGTTTCCTGCAAAAACGCGAGCGGGTTCAGAGAATGGTTTTTCGCATTCGAAAAGATCGCGGCGAGCATGCGCTTAGAAAAGACCTTGTCGTTCAGGTTCATATCCTTGATGATGTGCCCGATCAGCGATTGCTGATCCTGCTCGTCGTAGATGATGAACGTCTTGCCGTAGCCGAGCCGGTCGATCTCCATCGAAAGAAGCCTTGCGCAGAAGCCGTGGAACGTCGCGACCCAGATGGACCGCGCATCGGTCTCTACCAGCGCATCGACGCGTTCGCGCATCTCCTTCGCGGCTTTGTTCGTAAAGGTCAGGGCAAGGATGCGGTACGGTGACACGTCCTTTTCTTCTATTAAATATGCAATGCGGTGCGTCAGCACGCGCGTCTTTCCGCTGCCCGCGCCGGCAAGGATCAGAAGCGGTCCTTCCGTGGTCGTGACCGCTTCGCGCTGCGGCGGGTTAAGCTTTGTCAGATCCATAGTTCCCTCGATTTATTTGGTCAGCGTGTCAAGAATATAGTTGTAGATGGGTTCGCTGCCTTCTTCCCAGCGGCTGCGCATGGCGATTGCCTGCTCCTCGCTTGCCGCGGCGAGCGACACCGACAGGATCACGCGGTCGGCCTCAGTAAGCAGAAGCTGCAGCGTCACGCCTGCGTCGGTCTTCTCGATGCGGCTTGCGATCTGCGTCTCGCGCACAAAATCGTTCCGATGCGTGTCAAGGTATGCATCCAGCTTTCTGCGCTCGTCCTGCGGAATGCTCTTCTCAAACATCTGAAGCGCCTCCCGCCCGAGATCGGTCGCGCCGAGACAGGCGCCGTAAGCCTTCGGGACCTCGGCGACGAGACCGTCCTCCAAAAGTTCGCCGAGCGCTTCCTCAAACGCAAAGTATTCCATGCTGGAGTTGAGGATCGCGGTGCGATAGAGCTGCGTGCGCGTCGGGATCGAAGCGGCGCGGTCGACGATGTAGAGCAGGATCAGTTTGTTTTTGGTTTCTCCGTGCGTAAAATATGGCATCCGTAACCTCCATAGATGTCTTATTTTACCATATACGCATCGTTTGCACAAGTGGCGGCTTAGGAAAAGTTCCCGTAAGCTTCATGTAAAATCTACAAGATATCTCAAAGAAGCTCTTTACAAAATCAATATGCTGTGGTATGATGTCGAAAATCTAAAAGATCCTTTAATTCGGTACGGGATACCGGCAAGGTCTGGCTACAACGCAAAAGGTGTATTCTGTCCTGCCGTCCGTACGGCAGGATTTTTTGTATGGGAGGACGCAATGAACGAGCATATCCTGGTCGACGAAAAGACGATGGAACGCATGCTGATGCGTCTTTCGCATGAGATCATCGAAAAGAACGAGGGCGTCGAGGAGCTGTACCTCGTCGGCATTCGCCGCAGAGGAGTCCCGCTCGCAGAGCGGATCAAGGCGAACATCGAGCGATTCTCCGATATCCGCGTGTATCTCGGCGCGTTGGACATCACGCTCTACCGCGACGATCTCAGGGAGCTTTTTCCTTCGCCGCAGGTGCACGGTTCGCACATTCCGTTCGATGTGAACGGCAAGGTCATCGTGCTCGTCGATGACGTGATCTACACCGGCCGCACGGCACGCGCCGCCATGGAGGCGATCATCCGGCTCGGAAGGCCTTCGGCGATCCGGCTTTGCGTTGCGGTCGACCGCGGACACCGCGAGCTTCCGATCGCGGCAAACTACGTCGGCAAGAACATCCCGACCGCGCGGGACGAATTCGTCAGTGTCCGCGTGACCGAGATCGACGGCAAAAACGAGATCGCGCTTTTCAGACGCGACGCATAAAAGGGGAGAACGACCGCAAAAAGCGGTCTCTCAATAGACACATCATAATAAAAGGACACAGGGAGGTACATTATGAATCTGGTCTACAACATCAAGGACAAACCCAAATTCGGTCAGACGCTGCTCTTTGCACTGCAGCAGCTTCTCGCGATCATGGCGGCGACCATTGCGGTCCCGGCGATCATCGGTCACGGCATGAGCTCCACCGCGGCGTTGTTCGGCGCAGGCGTCGGCACGCTCGTTTATCTGCTCTTCACGAAGTTCAGAAGCCCGGTCTTTCTCGGCAGCTCGTTTGCGTTCCTCGGCTCCATGGCGGCTGCGTTCGCGGGCGGCGTTTCGATGTCGCTCGGCTACCTCGGCCTGATCATCGGTGCGCTGTTCGCAGGTCTCGTCTATGTGGTCATCGCGATCGTCGTTAAGATCGCGGGCGTCAAGTGGATCAACAAGCTGATGCCGGCGATCGTCATCGGACCGATCGTTGCGATCATTGGTCTCTCGCTCGCAGGCAACGCGATCGGCGATCTCACCAAGGGCAATGTCACGCATACAGAAACGTCCGTCGCGATGCACACCGTCACGGAAGACGATCTGAGAGAAAAGAACATTGAGATCCTTGAAGAAGTCGATATCAATGCGATCTCACTCGATACCGCAAAGTTCGCCGGCACGGAGATTTTCGATTCTCTCAAGGCGGGCGATACAGTGCTTATCAAGGCGGAAAACAATGTGCAGAACGCCAATCCGTATCTCTGCATCGTCGTCGGTCTCATTACTTTGGCAGTCACGATGCTCTGCTCGGTCTACGGCAAGAAGATGCTGAAGATGATCCCGTTTATTATGGGTATCCTGGCGGGCTATGCCGTTGCGGCGGTGTTCACGATCATCGGCAACGCAACCGGCAATATGGCGCTTCAAATCATCAATTTCTCCGGATTCAAGACCATGCAGTGGTATCCGGACTTCACGTTCTTGACCGCGTTCAAGGGCTTCGGCGAATTGAACGGCGCATACTTCCTGACGATCCTCGTCGCATACGTGCCGGTCGCGTTCGTCGTCTTTGCGGAGCACATCGCGGACCATAAGAACCTGTCCTCGATCGTCGGCGTCGATCTCACCGAGGATCCGGGTCTGCATCGCACGCTGCTCGGCGACGGTATCGGCTCCTTCGCGGGCGCGATCTTCGGCGGCTGCCCGAACACGACCTACGGCGAATCCATCGGCTGCGTCGCGATCTCCGGCAACGCTTCCGTCGTCACGATCCTCTGCACCGCGATCCTCGCGATTCTGATCAGCTTCGTCGGACCGTTCGCCGCGTTCCTCGCGTCGATCCCGAGCTGCGTCATGGGCGGCGTCTGCATGGCGCTGTACGGCTTCATCGCGGTCAGCGGTCTCAAGATGATCCAGAAGACCGACCTGAACGACAACCGCAACCTGTTCGTGGTCTCCGTCATTCTGATCGCGGGCGTCGGCGGTTTGACCGTCAGCTTCGGCAAGGTCAACCTCACCACGGTCGCCTGCGCGCTGATCCTCGGCGTTCTCACGAACCTGATCCTCGGCGGCATGAAGAAGAAAAAGGAACAGAAGTAAGTCATAACGAACTGAGAGCCCGCTCCGCTGTGAGCGGGCTTTTTGCGTCTCATTTTCACGGGATGCGCATAGGATGAAAAAAACGGAGGAGGAAACTATGCAGACGCTTCGTTTCGGGGACAAGGGGTTGTTCGTACGGTATTTGCAGGCCGCGCTTTTGCGTGCGGGGGAGGAGCCGGGAGAAGCCGACGGGATATTCGGACGGCGCACCGAACGTGCGCTCGTGCGGCTGCAGGACCGATACGGCGTCCGTACAGACGGCGTCGTCGGAAGGCTTACATGGGCGGCGCTGTTTCCGTATCTGGTCGGGTCGACATTCGCGGTTCTCGGCGAGGGAGAGTCGGCAGAAACGCTTGCGGAACGCTTTCATTCGACGCCGCAAAGCATTCGCACTGCAAATCCGAACGCGGCGTGGCAAAACGGCAAACGAGTCACCGTGCCGCTCGGCTTCGACGTCGTGTTCACCGACCTTCCGTACGGATCCTTTCTGACGGCGTGCGTACTGGAAGGGCTTCTGCTGCGCTATCCGTTTCTCGCCGGATTCACGGCAGGCAGAAGCGTTTCAC
>JAEEGL010737705.1_pt1 | contig 12849 bp, 8 predicted proteins | sample 9134231 | NCBI WGS metagenome assembly JAEEGL01 (sample SAMN16246548, study PRJNA631951) | gut metagenome | biome: gut microbiome; feature: rumen; material: fiber-attached | host: Bos | place: Iran: Karaj | collected 2018-10
AATTCCTGCTCTTTCCTAACAAAATCCGAAGATATCATCCGGCGGTAGAGCTTTGAGGAAACGAGCTTTTCAACGGCGGGAAGGTAAACGCCCTTCGCCTCCTCCAGCGAAAGAAGGTTCTTTTCCGTGAATTCCGAAAGAAGCTCCGAAAGCCTTTCGCCGTCCGCTTCCTCCTTCGGCAGAAGCTGAATGAAGCGGTGCGTCGCAGTGCCGCGTTCCGCTGCCCCGATCTTATGGCCTTCCTCGCTGCGGATAAACGCCGGAACGGCCGGAATGTATTCCGCTTCCGCGTCTGAAACCGCCGTCACGGAGGTCTTCGCCGGGATCTTCGTATCCTCTTCGAAGGGATAGACAAAGCCGAGCAAGCTGTCCGCCGCGCCATGCTCCGCCTTTTCCGCCGCCGCGCGCCAGCGCTCGAATGCGGCTTTTTTGATTCTCACATCGCTGCCTTCCGCCGCTTCCGCGAGGATGTACCGCGTTGTGAGGAGGTCTTCGCCCTCCCCGATGGGCGAAATTACGCCCTGTGAAGCGTTTTGGAGATTCAGCCCGAAGGGAAAGTACGCGCCGAGTATCCAATCGAGATAGCCTGTCGCGAACATGATGCTGTTTTCGGTCAGCGCAGCCGCAGATTTGAAAACGAGCGACGCCATCTTTTTCGCCGCTCCGACAAGATAGAGCTGTTCCCTTGCCCTCGTCATCGCGACATAGAGCACGCGCATCTCCTCCGCCGACTGCTTAGATTTGTCCTTCGCTTCGATGGCACGGCGGAAAAGCGGGTTTTTGAGCGCCGCGGGAGGAATTCCCTCCGCCTCGGGAAGGATGCCGAAGCCGCGGTTCGCCCGAAGGCCGATACCGAGCTCTGTATCCGTAAGCGCCGCGCTCCTTGAATTTGCCGTGCTGAATTTTCCCGTCAGTCCGCAAACGAAAACGATCGGGAATTCAAGACCCTTGCTCTTGTGGATGCTCATCACACGGACGGCGTCGATGCTTGCCGCCTGCGCTGCACCGAGGTTCGTGTTGTCCCGAACGCTGTCCATGAGAGAAATGAACGCATGCACGCCCCTTCTGCCGCTCGAAGCGAAGGCCCGCGCCTTGTCGAGCAGCAAATCGAGGTTCGCTGTACGGACCGCGCCGCCGGGCAGGGCGGATGTATAGATATAGAAACGGGTGTCGTCAAAGAGCTTCCCTATCAGCGTTTCGACCGTCACAAGGCCGGCAAGCTCCCGCCATTCGTTCAGTTTTTTGATGAAATACGCCGCTTTTTCGCAGGCACTTTCATCTCCATACGGGTCTGCCGCGGCTGCTTTCAGCCTGTCGATATAGCTTTCGCCATCATAATTCGTGCGGACAGCAACAAGCTCCGCGTCGGTGAAGCCGAACATCGGCGAGCGAAGAACGGAAACGAGCGGGATATCCTGCCGCGCGTTGTCGATCACGCGGAGGAGATTGATGAAAATCTGAACTTCGAGCGCGTCGAAATAACCGTCGCCGAGCTCCGCGGAGCATGGGATGCCCCTTTCGTTCAAAACATTGATGAGCTGCAGCGCGGGGACCCGTGTTTTGCGCATCAGAACGGCGAAATCCGAAAAAACGGGCTTTCTTTCCGAGCCTGTCTGCTTGTCGATAACGCTGCCTTCCTTCATTAGTTCGCGGATCTTGTCCGCGATGAACGCCGCCTCCGCTTCAACGCTGTTGAGCTCGTCAAAAGCGCCATCGCCGTCGTCATCATCATCCGCCGCCTCGCCCTCTCCGACGGCTTCCCTGTAGCTTTGCTCCGTGCGCTCTATTAAAACGAGCTCGACCTTGCCCGAAGTCCTGTTTTCGCCGGGGCGGAGAGCTGCGTTATCCGAATAATCGATCTCGCCGACTTCGCCGAGCATCAGCTTCGAAAAAAGGGTGTTCGCCGCGTTGAGGATCGCCGTGCAGCTCCGGAAATTGTTATTGAGATCGATCCTCGTACCGATGCTGCCGTCGTATTTTCTGTATTTTTCAAGGAAGCTCGCGGGCTCTGCCTGGCGGAAGCGGTAGATGCTCTGCTTGACGTCGCCGACCATGAAAAGGTTGTCCCCGCGGGAGATCTTCGCGATTATGTTGTCCTGAACAAGGTTCGTATCCTGGTATTCGTCAACGAAGATGTATTTGAATTTTCTTTTGAACTCTTCGGCGGCGTCTTCACAGCCAAGCGCTGTCAGCGCCATCTGTTCGAGGTCGGAATAATCCACAAGCGCTTCCTGCTGCTTTTTCTCGGCGTAGCGGTCCATGAAATCCAACACGATCGCCGAAAGCTTTTCAAGAACGGGACGGAACGCTTCCGCCGATTTTTTCTCGGTTTCGATGCTGAAAGCGAAGTTTTTCTTAACTTCATCCACAACGGCGGAATACTGCTTGCGATAGGTCTTCAACCCGTCCGGCGCTTTCATGTTGCCGACTTTAAGCACGGGTTTTTTATAATTTTCAAGCACGCGCTGCCATTTTTCATAGCTTTCCATCGCGCAGAGCGTATCTATGAGCTGCTTATCCTCGGAAAGGATGTTCAGGTAACCCGTTTCTTTGCCCTGAAGAATGGGGAAAAACTCATTGTATGCTTTCTCGCAGAGCCTTCCCGCCGCGCCGAGCGCGCGCCGTGCTTCGCGGATGATGAAGCCTCCGGCAATTTTCGAAGCCTCATCGAAGCCTTCGCCGTAGTTTTCCACGGCTTTTTCGAGCCATCTTTTTGGGTCGGGGCGGGCAATTATGAAATTGTAAACGGAGGTGATGAGAGCTGAAAGACCGTCGTTGCCGTCGAGAACATATTTGATGAATTCCGAAGCAGGGTCGCGGTTTTTTTCGGCCTCAATATAGAATTCCTCCATCGCCTCTTCAAGCGCTTCATTTCTGAGAAGCTGCGTTTCCGCGTCGTCGCCGATGCGGAAAGCGGGATCGATCCCGAGACGGTGGTAATTGCGCTTGAGAACGGCGCTGCAAAAGCTGTGGATCGTTGAAATATTCGCGCGCGAAATACTGCCCGCGGCGACAGTCAGAAGCTTTTTCTTTTCGCTGTCCTTCTCTTCATCACAGAGCTCCGAAAGGCGCTTTTCGATGCGCTGCTTCATCTCCGCCGCGGCGGGTTTTGTATAGGTCACAACAAGGAGTTCTTCTACCTTTGTCCCTTCCGCGATGATGCGCACTATCCTTTCCGTCATAACGGCGGTTTTTCCCGCGCCGGCGGCAGCGGAAACAAGGAGGTTTCCTTCTTTATTTATCGCTTCGAGCTGTTCTTTCGTCCACATTTCGTTTTGCCTTTCTTTTTCGGCGGATCAGAGCTTCATTTTATTCAGTGCTTTTGCTACGATCGGCCTTTTGACGACCATTGCCGCCTTCGGGCAGAATTCCTGGCAGCAGAAGCAGCGGATACATTTTTTTCTATCGATTAAGGGCTTTTTGTTCTTCATTTCGATTGCTTTCGCGGGGCATGTCCGTGCGCATTCGCCGCAGCCGACGCAAAGCTTTTTCTTCAGCGCCGGTTTCTGGGAAAGACATTTCGAGCTTATGAAGTGGATAAAAGTCCCCTCCCGCATGAACTTGAGTCCGCGCACCGGCGGAGCTTCGAAATCCCTGACAGCAAGCGCTTCGATATCGCCGAAAAGTTTCACATCCTTGATATCCTTCGGCGCGAGACCTCTTTCATAAGCCGCCTTGAGCGTCGGAAGCTCTTTGAATTCCCTTCCAATCAGCGCAGCGGCGGCAAGATCGCAGAGATAGGTCGTTTTTGCGGCAATGACAGCGCCGATATGCCTCTTTTTTCCGTTCAGAGGGCCGTTTCCTTCCATTCCGTCGATCGCGTCGCAGATCGCAAGACGGGGCTTGAAAAACTCGTTCAGGTCGATCAGCATCTCTGCAAAATCTTCCTCATTCGGGAACTGATAATGCATTTCCGGCTTTTTGAGGCCCGGTATCGCTCCGTAAAGGTTCTTGACAGCCGCGCTCATGCCCATCATTCCGTGAGATTTGAGCTTGCAAAAATCGATTATCGCGTCCGCTTCCTTCAGATAAGCCGTAAATGTGAGTTTTTTGATCGCCTTTCCTTCCGGCAGCTCAACGGTTTTTTCGCTAAGATCGCGGTTCAGCGAAACGCCCTCCCTTTCAAGAGCTGTCATGCCCGTTGCGGAATAGACCTTGTTTATATATATCGAAGTATGCGGTCCGCCGGGGCTGTCGCCGATAATGACAGTTGCTCCTTTTTCAAGAATCATTTCGACGAGCGCTTTAATAAGCATCGGATGCGTCGTAACGGCTTCATCCGGTTTTTTGAAGGAAACAAGGTTCGGTTTGACGGCGATCTTCATCCCTTTTTCTACGAAATCGAGACCGCCGATCTTTTCTATTGCTTCACTTAGCGCCTTTTTAACGCTTTCTTCGTCGTAGCTTTCACATTTGACAACAGAACAGTCGTACATAACTTTTCCTTTTATCTACTGCGTTTTTCGTTCAAAATCGTTTCGACGGCGCCGTAAAGCGAGGATATGCTCGACAGCGGCGCGTTGCTTTTGCAGGGGAAAACACGATCCCCTTTCGTCAGAATATAACCCTGGTATTCATTAACAAGAAAATAAATGTTTTCCTTGCTGTCTTCGCAGGCTGTGAGGAAGAAAATGCAGACGTCGCCCTCTTCGAAAGGTTTGTTTTCTTCGCTGCCGATGAAGCTTTTTCCCGTCGTATAATCAACAATCCGAAGCGCTTCCTTTTCTGTCAGTATTATTTCGACAGTCCGTCCGTAAGGTATCTCCGTTTCTAGATTATTGAGAATGCTTATCTTCGCCCTGATTATCCCGATCGTTCTTTCCTGTTTTTCGCCGTCGGAGGTTATCATGCATTTTGTTTTTTCGCTTTCGGAGACCTCCGTAACCTTTCCGATAATGATCATATCGCTGTTTTTGACAAGGTTGCTGAGCGAGCGGTAATAATTATACTGAAACGGTATCATCAGCTCGCTGCGCATTTTATCTATTTCCTTTTCAAGGGTCTCGAGAGGGACCGAAGGATTGCCGTCAACAACGATCCTTTCCTGCTTGATCATAAAATTATTATCCTTCACGACGCCGTAAACAGGACCTTTTTCGCTTTCCTCATCCGGTCCTGAAAGATAGATAAGGTGCCTTTCGCCGGCATTATCGAAGGTTTTGACAGTGACGCGCGAATCGGTGTTTATATTCTCGTTTTCGCCGGAGATTACTCTTTTGACTTCATAGCAGGAATAGCCTTCACCGCTGTCATCTTTATATGAATAAAGGCAGAAAGCTTCCACTACGGCCGAAGATTCCCTGTACGCGCTCTTGAGGCGGAGAAGCGTTTCCTTATAAGTTTCCTTTAAAACGATTCTTCCGTTTCTGAAAAGAATATGAAGAACTATCAGCGCGAGAAGCATTAAAACGAAAAAAGAAGCGGCGAAAGCATAGCGGGCAGCCGGACGCAGCTCCCTTTCTTTTCTTTCCTTCTTCGGTTTTTCCTTTGTTTTTCGCATTCTTTTCGTTTTTCCTTCCCGATATTATATCATAATACAGCAGGTCAATTCAATCCGTTTGAAGTTCGTTATTTTGAGGGAAAAGCAGTTGACCCGCCAAAAATTTTACATTATAATACATGATGGGAGTGTGTGAGGAAGAGCGGATTATTCTGCCTTCTGCCGCCCGTTTTCAAGGCTCTTTTATCCTTGTTTTCCACAGTTTCCACAAGGAAATCTTTTCAAAAGATGCGGAAACTGTTCAAAACTCGGAAACTTCGGAAAACCGCCCGTTTTTTCCACAGAGTTATCATTCCGTTTTCAACAGCGGAAAACCAATCCTCCTAAGGGAAAAAATGCCTTTTCCACAGTATCCTCATTACTACTGCCGCCACTACTGTTACTAATAGATTATTATTTAGGAGGCCCGCAATGCGCTTTACCGTCAACACCAGGGAACTAAACGAAGCTGTTTCGATCGTAACAAAGGCAATGCCTTCCCACAGCAGCCTTCCGATCCTCGAAGGGATCTATTTCTATGCTTCCGGCAACACACTCTTTCTTAAATGCTCCGATCTTTCGCTTCAGATCGAAACGGAGATCCCCGCTTTTGTTGAAGAAGAGGGCAGCGCCGTTCTTCCGGGAAGGCTTTTCGCGGAGCTTGTCCGCCGCCTGAACGGCGAAAGCGTTTTCTTCGAAGGCGAAAGAACAACGCTGAAGATAAGTTCCGACCGCGTCAGAACATCTCTTCAGGTTTCGCCGAGCGATGAATATCCCGAAATGAGAAGGGTCAACGACGAATTTTCCGCCGAAATCAGCCAGAATAAGCTTCGCAGCATGATCAAGCAGACTCTCTTTGCCGTTTCTGTCGAGGACAGCAAGCCCGTGCTGAACGGCGTCTGCATGGAGTTCAGCCCCGACAACACCCTCCGCATGGTCGCGATGGACGGCTTCCGCCTTGCTCTTCGCAGCGAAAAGGTCAAAAATTGCACCGGCGAAAAGAGGGTCGTTATACCGAGCCGCGCAATGCAGGAGATCTCCAACCTTCTAACAGGCGGCGATGAGGAGATCAAACTCGTTTTCTCCGGAACTCATATCAAGATCGACGTCGGATATACGAAGCTCATTTCCCGCCTTCTTGACGGCGAATATGTCAATTATGCGGGCTTCATGCCGAAAAACTATGTTACTTATTCGATCATCGCCTGCCGCGAGCTTCAGGAGAGCACAGAAAGGGCGTCGCTGCTTGCGAGAGAAGCGAAATCCAATCTTATCAAGCTTTCCTTCGAAGAGGATCAGCTCACGATCTCCGCGAACAGCGAAAAGGGCAGCATCAACGATCAGATGACGATCCAGCTTTTCGGAAAACCGATCGAGATCGCGTTCAACTCAAAATACATTATCGACCTTATGCGCGTTCTCGAGGACGAAAAGATCATTTTCAGAATGAACAATTCTGTAACTCCCTGCATCGTCGAACCGCTCGAAGGGAATGCGTTCTATTACATGATCCTTCCCGTCCGTCTTTTTACAGGTGTTTGATATTTTCAGTAAATATAAGGAGAAAAAAATGGAACTCTCAAAAGCGATTGAACTTTTTAAGGAAAAGAAACGCATTTCGATGGCATACGGCCACGCTTTCGGCGTAATGAGCTTCGATAACGAAACAGCGGCGCCTAAAAACTCCGCGATCGGCCTTGCGAAGACCTTCGAGGTTCTGAGCGAGCTCGATTACAAGCTCACCGTCAACGACGAATACTTCGAAGTCATCGACGTTCTGACCGAAAAAAAAGATGAACTCGATCCAATCACCCGCTGCGAAGTCGAGATCGCGGAAAAAGGTCTTAAACTGATGCGCAAGATCCCGATGGAGGAGTACACCGCTTATCAGGGACTTCTGATGGAAGCGCATACCGCCTGGGTCGAAGCGAAACTCAGCGATGATTACAGCCTTTTCGAACCCTATCTCAAAAAGATCATCGCTTTCCATAAGCGCGTAGCGGCGCTCTGCGATCCTTCGATGGAGCCCTATAACTTCTGGCTGAATGAATATGAAAAGGGCTTGAATACCGAAATCCTCGATAAATTCTTCGGAAAAGTGCGCGAAGCGCTCGTTCCGCTGATCAAAAAAGTCGTCGCGAAGGGCGAAGTTTTCCGCACGGATTTCCTGAATGAAAAATGTCCGATCGAGCTTCAGAAGCAGCTTTCCGATTACATAATGGAGGTCATGCACATCAACCGCAGCGACTGCTCCATCGGAGAGACCGAGCATCCCTTCACGACCCATTTCAACAAGCACGATGTAAGGATAACGACCCATTACCACGAGGATTCAGTCGTCAGCAATATGTATTCCGTGATCCACGAAGGCGGTCACGCGCTTTATGAGCTCAACACCGGCGACGACCTCATCGGAACGAGCGTCGCAAGCGGAACATCCATGAGCATACATGAAAGTCAGTCCCGTTTCTATGAAAACATCATCGGCAGGAGCGAAGCGTTCTGCGAGCTTATTTTCCCGAAGATCAAAGAGCTTTTCCCCGTTCAGTTCGACGGCGTGAATTCGCATGATTTCTATCTTGCCGTCAACAAGGCAGAACCTTCGCTGATAAGGACCGAAGCAGACGAGCTGACGTATTCACTGCATGTCATGATCCGCTACGAGCTTGAAAAGCGGATGATGAGCGGCGAACTCGAAACCGAGCAGCTTCCCGCCGAATGGAACAGGCTTTATAAGGAATATCTCGGCATCTACGTTCCGAACAACAGGCGCGGCATGCTTCAGGATTCCCATTGGAGCGGCGGCATGATCGGCTATTTCCCGAGTTATGCCCTCGGTTCCGCGTACGGCGCGCAGATCCTTCACGCTATGAAGCGGGATCTTGATGTTGAAAAGCTTATCCGTGAGAACAGGATCGACGTCATCACCGCCTGGCTGACCGAAAAGATCTATAAATACGGAAAACTGCTCCGTCCGGCAGAAGCGCTCATGAACGCCTGCGGTGAGGAGTTCGATCCCGATTATTATATTAACTATCTGACCGAAAAAATGACGTCCATTTATTCGCTTTGAGCGTTTAATGGATAAGGAACCTTTCCGAAAGGGAAGCAAATGAGACTTTTTATTGCGATCGAGCTGCCGAAGGCCATGAGAAGCGAGCTTTCGGCAGCCCTTCGGGAGCTGCGTTCCCGCTCGAGCGGCGGGCGTTTTGTTCCGGAGGAAAATCTTCATATCACCCTCCATTTTATAGGGGAAACGAATGATCTTGTAGGTGCCGTCAATGCCGTCAAATCGGCATGCCGCGGCATCCGTCCTTTCGAGCTTTACCCCGATAAATACGGGTTTTTCGAAAAAGGGGACAGGAAGACCTCGTTCATTTCCGTCGGCGGGAAGCTAGAAGAGCTCTCCGTTTTGAGGGAGGTCCTCGAATCTTCGCTTGCGGACAACGGCTTTTCGCGGGATTATCATCGCTTTGTGCCGCATATCACACTCGGCAGGAATGTCGAGCATGATGAGCTTGTCGGAATGGAGATGGCCAATATTTCCTTCAAAACGAGCATGACGGTTTCCGGCATCACCCTTTTTGAATCAACGAGGGAAAAGGGCAGGATGATCTACACCCCTCTTCACAGGGAAAAATTCTGAAAAGAATGAAAGAAAAGCTTCTTCGCGCAATTGAAGAAAACGGCCTGATAGAAAAAGGAGATACCGTCCTTGCGGCTTTCAGCGGAGGCGCGGATTCGACCGCGCTTTTGTTTGCGCTTTCGGGCATCAGGGAAAATCTCGGCTTTGAGCTTATAGCCGCGCATTATAACCACGGTATCCGACAGGAAGCCGACGCGGATGAAAGCTTTTGCCGCGAAACGGCGGAAATGCTCGGCCTGCGCTTCTTTTCCGAAAAAGGGGATGTTCCGGTTTTCGCGAAGGAAAACGGGCTCTCCCTCGAAACCGCCGCAAGGCTGCTTCGCTACCGTTTTTTGAGCGATGTCGCGGAAAAAACAGGCGCGGCGTCCGTTGCCGTCGCCCACCACGCGGAGGACAGCGCGGAGAGCATCCTTCTTCATCTGATCCGCGGAAGCGGGCTTTCGGGCCTCACAGGGATCCGTTATAAAAACACGCTCGATCTTTCCTACGCGGAAAAAGCGATCGGAAAATCAATCAAGAAGAATCTTGTTTTGATCCGTCCTCTTCTCGGCTGCACAAAGGAGGATATCCTTTCCTTCCTCGAAGAGCAGGAGATGTCCTACCGCACGGACGAAACTAATTATATAAGCGACACCGCAAGAAACCGACTGCGCCTTCAGATCATCCCGGAGCTTGAAAAGCTCAATCCCGCGGCGGCGCTCAACATCGTCCGCGCGGGAGAGATCCTTTCGGAGGATGAGGAATTTCTTCTTTCCGGCGCGAGGAAGGAGCTTGAAAACGCGCGTGAAGGCGAAGGTTTTTCGGCAAAAAAGCTTGCTTCGCTTCCGGAACCCGTTAAAAAACGCTGTCTGAGGCTCGCTATTTCCGAAAAAGCAACGCTCGTCGATATCGAAAGGACCCATCTCGAAAGCCTTTCGGAGCTGCTTGATATGCAGTCCGGCGCCGCGCTTGACCTTCCCCGCGCGAGGGCAAGGCTCAGCTTCGGCAAACTCTTCATCGAACCCGCGGAAACGGGACGCGGCGGAAGCGGGAAGAATTCGAAGGAAGCGGAGATCGTCATCCCCGTCCGCGAAGGCGAATACGAAACGCCTTTCGGACTATTCAAAATTGAAATTATAAACTCTTTGCCTATGGAAAAAAGCGATAAAGAGGAGTATAATGTGAATAAGTATAGCCAATTCGGAAATAATGTCGGCTTTATAGATGCGGAGAAGGCGGGGGAAAGCTTCCTGATCCGCACAAGAAGAGCGGGGGACAGGTTCAGGCCCGTCAATTCCGCTTTCAGGATGAAGCTCAAGGATTTCTTTATCGGCAGAAAAACGGACGAGAAGAAAAGGGACGGCATCCCCCTCGTGCTTTGCGGCGGGGAGATCGCTTTCATTCCCGGTTTTCTCGTTTCCGATGATTTCAAGATCACCGCCGAAACGGAAAAAGCTTTAAAGATCCGATATTTCGAAAAACAATAAAACGGAGGAAAAAACGATGATCAACAAAATGGGCCTGCATGAAGACATTGCCTACGTTCTTGTTCCGGAAGAGGAACTGAAAAAGAAGGTCAAAGAGATCGGCGCGATACTTACCGAAGAATACAGGGGCAAAAACCCAATCTTCGTCTGCGTTATGAAGGGTTCCGTCCATTTCTTCAGCGACCTTGTCCGCGAATTCGACGATTACTGCGAGATCGACTTCCTCTCCTCCTCCTCCTACGGCGACGGCACGGAGCACACCGGCATCGTCCGCATCAACAAGGACCTAGATATGAGCATCACCGGCCGCCACGTCATTATCGTTGAGGATATCATGGATTCCGGCCTGACGCTCAACCATCTCACAGGTATGCTGAACGCGAGGAAGCCCGCATCGATCAAGATCGTTACCCTTCTCGACAAGCCCGCGAGAAGGCGCTGCGCTATCAATCCGGATTATTATGGATTTGTCGTTCCGGATGAATTCGTTGTAGGCTACGGCCTCGATTACGCGCAGGCCTACCGCAACCTCCCCTTCGTCGGCGTACTGAAGGAAGAGGTCCACGGAATCAAAAAATAAGATCAAGCGGAGCGATCAACGCACCGCGGAAAGGGATAATCATGTCCATTCTTCTGACCGGCGGCGCCGGCTACATCGGTTCGCATACCGCCGTTGAGCTTCTTTCGAGCGGCTACGACGTCGTCATTGCGGACGATCTTTCCAATTCCTGCGAGCTCGTGATCGAGAGGCTCGAGCAACTCGGCGGAAGGAAAGTCGGTTTTTATAAGATCGACGTCTGCGACAGGGAAGCGCTCCGCAGGGTATTCAGAGAAAACGAGATCGAAGGCGCGATCCATTTCGCCGGCAAAAAGGCCGTCGGCGAATCCGTCGCGAAGCCGATGATGTATTACCGCAACAACCTCGACGCAACGATGACGCTTCTCGAGGTCATGGCGGAATTCGCCTGCAAAAAGCTCATTTTCAGCTCCTCCGCAACGGTTTACGGCATTCCGGAAGACGTTCCCGTCAACGAAGACGCACCGCGCTGGTGCACAAACCCCTACGGCTGGACGAAATACATGAGCGAGCAGATCATGCGCGACGCCTGCGCCGCGGATGACAAGCTCTGCTGCATGCTCCTTCGCTATTTCAACCCGATCGGAGCCCATGAAAGCGGCATGATCGGCGAGGACCCCTCCGGGATCCCGAACAACCTCATGCCCTATATCTCCCAGGTCGCGATAGGAAGGCGCGAAAGGCTCGGCGTTTTCGGCAACGATTACCCGACGCCCGACGGCACCGGCGTGCGCGACTATATCCATGTTGTCGATCTTGCGAAGGGCCATATCGCCGCGCTCAAATATGCCGAAACGCATGAAGGCTGCGAGGCGGTCAACCTCGGCACAGGCATCGGCTACAGCGTTATGGACATCGTCAATACCTTCATGCGCGTGAACGGCATCGACATCCCCTATACGATCATGCCCCGCCGCCCCGGCGACGCGGCTCTCATCTACGCGGATCCTTCCTGCGCCGAAAAGCTTCTCGGCTGGAAGGCGGAAAAGAACCTTGAGGATATGTGCCGCGACACATGGCGCTGGCAGAAGCAGAATCCGAACGGTTACCGCGGATAAAATAACCCGAAAGGGACGGAAAAGAAATGGAAGATTTGTCAATCACACCCGAAGAAAAGGGCAAAAAGAAAAAGAAAAAGCACACGGCTCTGATAATCATATTGAGCGTTATCGGCACGATCATTCTCGCGCTCGGTGTTTTTGCTCTCGTGATCTATCTGAAGCTTGCGGCAATGTCCAAAAATGCAACAAAGGTCGACGCTTCAACGCCTCTTGAGGTTCCCGCGGATCTTATTGCGCCTTCGATTGAGCCGATCGAGGATCCGAACGTGATCGACTGGGAAAACAACGACGATCCGGATGATGTGCTTGATGATTACGACGCCAACTTCGACAGCATTTTCCACAGGGAAAGGATCAATAAGGACGTTATCAATATCCTCCTTCTCGGCAATGACGCGAGGGACCAGTATGACCACGGCCGTTCGGATACGATGATGCTGCTTTCCTTCAACAGGGTCAACAGGACCGCGAAGCTCGTTTCGTTCCTGCGCGACACATGGATCTATATCCCCGGCCGCTCAACATGGAACAGGCTTAACACGGCTTACCGCTTCGGCGGCGTCGGCCTTGCGATCAACACCATCAACGTCAATTTCGACCTCGATATCCAGTACTATATG
>JAEEGL011037931.1_pt1 | contig 12849 bp, 13 predicted proteins | sample 9134231 | NCBI WGS metagenome assembly JAEEGL01 (sample SAMN16246548, study PRJNA631951) | gut metagenome | biome: gut microbiome; feature: rumen; material: fiber-attached | host: Bos | place: Iran: Karaj | collected 2018-10
GCATATCCATTAAATAAAGGATTTCAATATCTCCTAAATATTGTTTAATACTTAATAGAATAGTGTACACTTCGGAGATAATAGTATGGATATATTTGCAGTAATAGGTATGTTTCTCGGAATTGGTCTGATATTATTGGGTCAGGCAATGGAAGGCGGTAATATTGGTCAACTCTTGCAAATAACTGCTGCATTTATCGTACTTGGCGGTACCTCAGGTGCTGTTGTACTGAGTTTTCCACCGAAAACTATCGCATCTGCGATAAAAATATTAAAAGATGTATATTTCCCACCAAAAACCGACTTTAATGCTCTCATTACAGAAATTGGTGGATTTGCTACAAAAGCTCGTAAAGAAGGTATCATAGCTCTTGAAAAAGAAGCAAATGCCGCTTCTGACTCATTATTAGCACTGGGACTGGGCAGCGTTGCGGACGGTACTGACCCAACTCTTGTTAGAGAAATGATGGAAAATCAAATAAGTCAGTTAGAACAATATGTTCATAACGCAGCAAAAGTATACGAATCTTTCGGCGGTTACTCACCGACACTGGGTATCATTGGTGCTGTTATGGGTTTGATTCAGGTTATGCAAAATTTATCAGATCCATCAAAACTTGGTGCCGGTATTGCAGTAGCATTTGTTGCAACAATTTATGGTCTGTTTGCTGCTAATCTTGTTATGATTCCGCTTGGTACACGTATCAAATTCATATATCAAGACGTAATATTATATAAAAACATGATTATGGAAGGGGTACTTTCAATACAAGCCGGAGAAAGCCCGGTATTAATAGAAAGAAAATTACGTTCATTTATACTTGAAAACGAAAGCGGAAAGGCAAATGGCTAGGAAGAAACCACCTGAAGAGCACGAAAATCTTGAAAGATGGCTCGTTTCATACGGGGACTTTATTACGCTTCTATTTGCTACATTTGTTGTACTTTATGCATTGGCTCAAGTTGATGCTACCGACTTTGCTAAACTTGAAGAATCTCTTAAAAGTGCCTTTGGGCAAATGGCAATGCTTGACGGACAACCTTCTGTCATGGACGGAAGTCAAAATATATTTGACCAACAACAGGCTAATTCTTTTATACCAAGCCTCATGCTTGAATATATAAGCCCAAAATATGAAGAAGATTCTTTTAACGAGATAGAAAGTGAAATAAAAGAATTAAAAGATGTTGGTGAATTGGAAGGAATTTCTTCCAAAATGACTGATAAGGGACTTTTGCTGACTTTTGATGATAAATATCTATTTGCAGCCGGTTCGGCTGATTTAGATAAAAAAGCTCAAAAAATGCTCGACAAAGTCGGTGTACTAATTTGTAAAAAATTTATATTACATTCAATGAGAGTTGAAGGACACACTGATAGCCAGCCTATTCACAGCGATAAATTTCCTTCAAATTGGGAACTTTCATCAGCAAGAGCATCTTCTGTTGTAAGATATATGATATCGAGATTTCAATTTAGCCCTACACTATTTACGGCAATAGGTTATGCTGATACACGCCCCCTTGAAACAACTGCATCTGCTAAGGACCCTGCTAACAGAAGGGTTGAAATATTGATATTGAAAAATAGTTATAAAAATAAATACGAAAATAACAAAAACAGTGCTATGAAACTCTCTAAATCTCAACAGGAATCTCTGCAAAAACTTCGCAAAGAAGTTATAGAAAAAGTTGAAGAAGATTCAATATCACCGGCTGCTAAAAAATTACTTGAAGAAAATAAAGAAAAAATATCAAAACAAAAGAGTGAAAAACTTTCTAAAAAGAACATGGATCTTTATGTAAACATAGAAAACGAAAATCCTCAAAAAACTTCTGACATGCCGGAAGTTAAAAAACGAGTAATAAAACTAAATTCTAACATACCTGAAGACGAGGATTTCGGATTATGATAACACACGCTGTAGGATTGTCACTTGGACCATCTTCGTCTGTAGAAAGCGGCGTTGCAGTAAGAGAAATATCAACGGGGAAACTCATTCATCTTGATAAACTATTTTCAATGAATGATATTCAGCTGTTTTTCCAAAATTATGTATCGTTAAAAAATTCAATTATATGTGTATCACTACCTTGGGACAACACTATGCTCGAAGGTAAATGGAGAGTGCAATCAAAGCAGTATCAACTAATACATTCAAACGAAGATGCGTTCCTTAACAGAGATAATTGGATGCAAAGATTCTCAACTAGAGGCTCTGAATTGCTATTGGATCTTGCAAAAAGTGGATGCGAAATATACAGATATGAAGTTTACCTCACACGCCAAAAACTTAATCTGTATTCCAATTATAAAGAACGCTCCTCAGCAGATTGTAAATTTCTGCAATCTGCGCTAAAATTTGAGTATGGATTTAATGAAATGCCTGTCAACATGATGCCGGTTGCACAACTCGAAGCAATTGTCGGAACCGTTCTTGCCGGAGAAAAGTTAAAGGATAACACCGAAAAACTTTTTGAATTTAAGGGGCTCAGTACAATAAACGTAAAATAGCAATTGTAAATATTTGTAAAAAAATATCGTTTAAAAGGCAATTTTTATTATTCACAAGTTTTTGAGATATAGTAACGTGTAGATGTAACGTCGAAAGGAAAAAGTATGGTTCAAGCAATTGGAAAAAATTTAGACAAACCTGTTTACAATGCAGTAAATATTGACATTAAAAAGCCTGAAGTTAATGCTAAAGAAAATGGCAAAATGAGTGTAACTAATGATAACGGGATATATAATGCCGTTAAAATCACAATTGACAGGCCATCTGTAAATACAGAACCTAAAAAAGTATATGACTATCCTGAAGCGGAAGATGTTGTAACATACGAAAATGCAAATATACAGCCACTCACTCTTCCTGAAGGACTCCCTGCTGGTAATGCATACGAAAAAATTTCCGCAAAAGAAAATATATCTGTACCGGAACCGAATTATACAACAACAGAAGCAGAAAAGGGTGAAAATTCCGCAGAAAACAAAGAAGTAACTTTTAATGGAACAGAAAAAAAACCTGAAATTACCCCATCAGAGCCAATAAAACCGGAAGTGGATATTGCATATACAATATCAGCTCTGTCAGGAAATGATTATGATAAACAAGCTATGGCGATAGCAGATATAGCACTCTTATCAGAAAAAAAACCTGAAGAAGCAAAACCATATATTGTAAGAGAAGTTTTTAATGCCCTTATTGATATTGTAAAGAAAGATACATCAAACTTGGAAAAACCCTCTGAAAAACAAAATGAGATAAGACAAAAAATAATTGCAAATATTATTGCTGCACAAAAGAAACAACCAATTCCTTATCAGATAACAAAAGAAGAACAAGCAATAGCAACAAATTTAGCACCGATTGAAATGGCAGAAAGAAATAAGGAATATGCTCTTATTGCAATATCATCATTAGCTAAAAATTATATTAACCAAGTTAAGAAAGAAAACGGTAATACTGTTCCATTTACTGATATTCCTGGAATTGCCGAAATTACAAACACAATAAGAGACAGCAAAAACCCTGAAATAAGAATTGCTGCAATTGAGTCATTAGGAAACCTTTATAAACCGGAATACAAAGAAGAAATAACAACAATACTAAATTTGGCTCAACAGGACAAACATCCTTTAGTATCTAAAATTGCAGCTATGACACTTCAAAAACTTGCATAATTAATTCTTTCATTTGTAAAAATATTAAAAAAATGGGCGGACTGAGTTAATCAGTCCGCCCATTAACAAATATATCTATTTTATTTCCTTTTTAATAGGTACCGGTAACGGATGTTCTACCCTTCGGCCTTTTTCAAACTTTTCTCTGCCGTCTTTTTTCATTTGTTTCAGAGTTTTTCTCTGATCTTTTGTTAAAATAGATTCAAAATCTTTCATATTTTGTTTTCTTAATTCTACTGCTTTTTTTTCAAGTGCTTGAATCTCCCTATCCAAAATTATTAATTTTTCTTCTTTTTCTTGTACTGTAAGTTTGGAATTCCTGATTTCCTCTGCTTGATGTTTCTTTGATTTTAAATCTTCCATAACTGGTTTCATATTTTCATGACCTGATTTTCTTAGCTCACGAGCCTTTAATTTTTGAACTTCTGTGAGTCCAAGCTTTTGTTCAAAAGCAGCTTCATGCGCTCTTCTCATTTTAGCTCTTTCCTCAGCATTTTGTGGTATTTTTTTGTCAAATGCAGGCATCATCTTTGGATTTTTTGGCATTAATTTTTGCGGTTCTGCATTTGCTGCAGACGCAAAAATACACAATGCACATAAAACAATTGATAATTTTTTCATAAAAATTCCTTTCTATATTAAATCTTTTAAAACTTCTGCAAGTTCCTTTTTTGCATTAAAAATTCTTGATTTGACTGTACCTATAGGACAACTGAGTCTCTTTGAAGCTTCTTCATATGAATAACCATATATTTCACAAAGCATTATAACTTCACGAAATTTAGGTTTTAAGTTTTCTATTGCATTAATTATTGTTTGTTGCCTTTCTGTAACTATTAATGCATCTTCCGGACATTTCTTCTTATCTTTTATATTTACTAAAATTGTTTCATCTGCTGTTGTATTCTGTTCATTTCTGACTACCGCTGATTTTAGATAATCTTTAGATGCATTTTTTGCTATTGTATTTACCCAGCTCTTTAGCGAGCCGCGTTCTTGATATTTATCTGAATTTTTCCAAAGTTTTATATAGACTTCTTGCTCGATATCCTCATTATCTTGCTTTGTAATTAGTCTTACTATATTTTTTATATTTTGCTTATTTGCTTTTATTAAATCATCAAAATTCATTCATCTACCATTAATAACCCATACGAATCAACAGGGAAACCAAGTTCTTCCGCAGAAAGCGTGTCTCCATACATTAATGACTGGGTTAAATCTTCATCATTCAATACAAAACTAAAAACCGAAAATGCTGAAAATATTAAAAGCATTAATGCACATGCAGCCCTTAACTTTGCTCTTTTTTTCCTTCGTCCATAATAATACATTTTTACTTCATCTAACAAAGATGAAACTTTTTCTTGTGTTTCAGCTTCTCTTTTGCAATCAGCACATTCTGCTATATGCTTATTTAATGTTTCTTCATCGGAGAAAACAAACAAAGATTCATATTTTGAACAACTATTTTCCATTTTTGTACCTCTCTATTAGTATAACGAAAAATAAAAATTTTTGTTCATTATTAATTTTATTGATCTTTAAAAAAATATGTAAAGATTTGTAACAATATTCTGGCCTAACTAGCAAAAAAATTTATTAAGACGTTTTTATCTGAATATAAAGCTCTCTCTTCTTATTTAAACGGACAGGCCTTGGTTTTATACACAAGGTCTTTTTTTTGTGCTACGCACGTAGATACATGGTCGGATTGCAGCTTGCACAATTAAAAACAAAGTTAGAACTACCGGCAATCCTCAAAACTAACACCACACAACAAACGTAAATTCCAGTGCTACGCACGTAGATACATGGTCGGATTGCAGCTTGCACAATTAAAAACAAAGTTAGAACTACCGGCAATCCTCAAAAAAAAAAACACTACACGACAAACGTAAATTCCAGTGCTACACACGTAGATATATGGTCGGATTGCAACTGCAAAATTAAAAACAAAATTAGAACTACCGGCAATCCTCAAAACTAACACCACACAACAAACGTAAATTCCAGTGCTACGCACGTAAATACATCTCAGTATATAATCTATTTCATTCTAATTTTTATACCAAACCTTATTAAATAATTAACCAACCCTTGAGGCAATTTTGAAATTATGCGTGCACATAGTGCATCAACACCCACTGTATAAGATAATTTAGGATTAAAAGCACTATCTGCTCTTAAAATTACATTGACTACTTTATCAACTGAAAGTCCGCTAGTTTCATTCTTCTTTGCATTTTTTAAAATATATTCCATTTCTTTAGGATACTCTTTAAATTGTTCAAAGTTCTTAGAATTTTCTTCAATCGACTTTTCCCAAAGCGGGGTTCTAATAACTCCTGGTTTAATAGAGATAACTTTAATATTTTTTTTATTCTCAATCATAAATGAATTAAAAAACATGTCCAAAGCTCGTTTTGATGCACAATATGGTGATATAAACGGAAAAACCCCATAACTGGCCATTGAACTTACATTTATAATCTTTCCTCCATCCATAATCTCAACAAGACCCTGCATAAGTTCTATATGTCCAAATACATTAACATCAAATTGCCTGCGAATTTCATTCATTTGAATCTTCTCTACCGGTCCTGCAACAACACACCCGGAAATATTAATTAACGTATCAATTTTTGTACATTTAGATTTTATATAATCTGATGCCTGTTTTATAGTTTCAGGCTTTGAGTAATCGACATAAAAGGGATAAATATTTGGGGATAAAGATTCCAAAGTTTCTTTATGCAAAGGATTTCTGTACCCTGCAAATACAATATTATCGGCACACAATTTCTCAAGTACGCCCTTTCCGATACCTGATGCGGAACCTGTAATCACATAAGTCTTATTCATCAACCGGTCTCATTAATAATATTGTAGCCATATTTACCTGCATAAAGTCATAAAACTCAACTTCACGTTGCGGCATTAATTTAAACTCTACTTGACAGTCAGTTATTGCCAAAAACTGCTTGTTTGTATTTAAAATTTCTGATAACATTCTGGCACGTTTTCCTATTTTCGGCATAAATACATTACCTATAATAATGTGCTCTGCAGTTTCAATATAAACTTTCTCTCTCCATGCTGCTGTTGTAAAATTTGTTTTTTCATCTGTGTTAATATCTGCCATTTTTCTTTCCTTCTCTTTAAATCATATATGACTGGAACAGCGGTAAATATAATGCAAGTGCCATTACAAGAACAATTGCACCAATAACAATAAGCATTACAGGCTCGATCATCTTTGTGATTGTATCGATAATCCCATCTAAGGTTTTATCCAAGAAATTTACTGCTTTTTCAAGCATGTCACCCAAACGGCCAGATTGTTCACCTGTTGATACCATGAATAAAAGCATTTTTGGCATTATTTTAGTTGACCTCAAGGCCTGAGAAACTTGTAAACCTTGTTGAACCTTTACTATAGCATCATTTAACCTACCCTTTAACACCGTATTTGTCAGCGTGGTAACTGATAAATACAGGCAGTCAACAATAGGAATACCTGCATCGTAAGAAACACTAAATACTGACATAAAGTTGGAATAATTTGAATACATGACCAAATTGTTAATTAAAGGTATTTTTAATACAAATTTGTCAAAAACTTTTTTTGCAGGCTCCCAGTTGAAAATCATATATATAAATACAGCCAAGAATACTAAAAATATCGGTATTGTGTACCAGTATGTTTTTAAGTAATCGCCTGCATTTATCATTAACGTTGTGATTAAAGGCAGAGCTTTTTCCTGCATTTCAAACATACCCTTGAAGGCAGGGAATACAAAGGTTAACATAACAATAGAAATAACAAATGCTAAACATATAACAAATGTCGGGTACATCATTGTACCAATTACTTTAGCTTTAATATTTGCCTGTTTAACAAGTAAGTCCTTGATACGACCTAAGGTTTTTTCAAGTTCACCGGCTTCTTCACCTGCTTTTACAAGGCCTATTGCGATATATCCAAAAACTTTTGGGTATCTTCCCATTGCATCTGCAAAAGTTGAACCTGCCATAATCTGATTTTTAAGAACTCTTGAGGTATCTCTTATTTTTTTTCTTGCAGCTTCCTGCTCCATAAACATTAAAGATTCAACAGCCGGGATACCGGATGAGAGCAATATTTGCAATGTTGATATAAAATCAATCTTCTCAGATAATGACAGTTTGCTTATTTGATTAGCTTTTTTTGCCTTTACATCTTTAAATTCGTTAATTTTTGTAGGCACAAGTCCCATTTTTCGAATAGCATCTCTTGCCTCCTTAATATCAGAGGCAGTTATTTCGCCTTTTACGACTTCTTTACCTTTTTTAAGTGCCTGATAACTATATACTGGCATAAATTCCTCTTATACTAATCACTTGCATACCCGAGAACCCTTATAAACTCGCTTGATGTGGTTATACCGTTCATGATGTGATTCAAGCATGAAAATTTAAGCGTCCTCATACCTGCAGCAACCGCAGCATCCTCAATTTCTATATCGTGCGCACCTTGCGCAATAAGCTTTTTAATCTCACGAGTTATTGGCATTATCTCATATATACCCATACGACCTGAGTAACCTAAATATCCGCAATCTTTGCATCCTTTTTTGCGATAAAGCTTTGTATGCAAAAGCTGCTCTTGAATTTTAGGATTTGTACAAATATGCTTGACTTCTTCTTCAGTAGGATAATACTCTTCCTTACATTTATCGCATAGCCTTCGAACAAGACGCTGTGCAATAACACCGGTTAAAGTTGAAGATACCAAATAATCTTTAGCACCCATTTCTATCAAACGTGTAATTGTTGCAGCTGCTGAGTTTGTGTGAACCGTACTCAATACTAAGTGACCGGTAAGTGCCGCTGAAATTGCAGTTTCTAATGTTTCAAAGTCACGGATTTCACCAACCAATATAATATCAGGGTCTTGTCTTAATATAGCTCTCATGCATGAAGCAAAAGTAATATCCGCTTTCGGGTTAACCTGAGATTGATTAATACCTTCCAGCTTAATTTCTATCGGGTCTTCAATTGTTGTAATATTGACATCTTCTTTATTTAGTGCCTTGAGTATTGTATAAAGCGTTGTCGTTTTACCAGAACCTGTAGGACCTGATGTAAGAATAATTCCATTTGGGCATTGAATCATATCATGGATCTTTTGTATATCCTCATCCAGTGCTCCAGGTATAATCATTTCAGCACTAGAAGCTTTTAAACTGACCGCTGGTGCTAAAATACGAATAACGACTTTTTCTTTACCTGATACAGGTAATGTATTTATACGGAAATCGTACATTTTCTCGTTATATTTTATAGAGAATGTACCGTCTTGCGGACGTCTATGCTCCGCAATGTTCATTCTTGCAAGAACTTTAAAACGCGTAATAACTGACTGCTCAATGCTAGAAGGAATTTCAAGCACTTTTCTTAACATACCGTCAGTTCTAGTTCTTACTACATAAGAATTAAGACGCGGCTCTATGTGGATATCTGATGCCTTTTCATCAATTGCATCTGTTATAATTTTATATACAAATTTTGCAACATTTCCGTTTGCTTCCTGAAGTTCTTTCTCCACCTGTGCCCAGAGAGATGCTTCATTGCTGTATTCGGCAGAATCTTGCTCAATACTCTGAATTATCCTTTCAGTTTCTTTTGTTTTTTGCTCAGATTTTTTAAGCAATTGGTATTCCTGTAAATACAATTCGTATTCATGGTATGGAATACAATATACGTTTAAGGACCTGCCGGTAGATAATGAAATTTCACGTATAGTAAACTTGTCCAGTGGATTGACCATGGCAACGGCAAGCTTGTTATTACTTTCCATAGACATGGTAATCGCCAGTTTCTTTTCTATAAAATCATCCGGCAACAATTTTGATATAGATTTGTCTACTACAATATTCTGCTTTAATACAACATCATATCCGTATTTTTTCTTTAAATATGATGATATTTGCTCAAGATTCAAATATTTTTTATCAAAGAAAATAGCATCAATGGGTTTCGAAGCTTGCTTAGCTGCTAACTGGCACTCCTTTAATTGCTCGCGATTGATCCAACCAATACTTACCAACATCTCTTCAGGAGTCGGCTCTGCATTTGATTCAGTGTCATCTAGTTCAACCGGTTTAGCTGCCTCAACTTTTGTAATTTCGGATACATAATCATAAATTTCATTAAAGTCACGCACTTCAAGCGGTATAAACTGCGGTTCCAAGTCCTGTTGTTTTGATTTTATAATCTCCTGAACTTTTGCCTTGTTAACATCCGGCGATTTGCTCAAGATAACATACAGACTATTTTGCCTTTTATCCACAGGAATAAAACCCGATGTTTTCATCAGGTTTAATTCGAAATCTTTTAAGTATTCCTTTTCTATACTGTTTTTTAGTTTTTCCAGTTGATTTGACATAATTATAAATTATCCGCCGCTACCTCTTCACTATCAGTAATTATACGCGGTGTAAGCATAAGTACCAATTCTGTTTTTGCCTTTGCTGTTCTTGTTGAACGGAATACTGTTCCAACAACCTGTAAGTCTCCCAACACAGGAATTTTTTGTACTGTTTTTTGATCAGCTTCCTGTATCAAACCGCCAATTACAAGAGTTTCCCCATCACGCACTCTCAAATTCTTTAGGTCAAGATTTCTTCTTGAAAGAAGTGTTGCCTGAAGTTCATTGTCACCACTTGCTCCGGGAGCATAAACTTGCCCTGCCTCTACTGAGTATTCAGGTTTAATGTTCATAGTAACATATCCGTCAGGTGAGATAAACGGAGTAAGCGCAATCTTAATACCCTTATCTTCACCGATAGTGTAGTCCCTTTGAACCTGAGCCATACCAAAACCTGCTGTATCAAGATATTCCGTTTTGACTTTTTCGACATAGTCTGTAGTTAAATCAATAACAGACTCTTGGCCGTTTGTGATTATAAGTTTCGGATTTGCAAGCACTCTGGCTTTTCCATTTTCTACCAAATAATTCATAGTCCAAGAGATATAGGTTCTTCCATGGAATGCGTTACCGGCACCTATTTTACCGTCAACTTCTGTATATGATGGGGTAGCATTACTTGTAGTTGAGGTTGAACCACCAGCCTTCGCTGGATCAACATTTTGCCATACACCCATAGTAACCGGTATCATCCTTTCAAACAACCCACCTTCTCTGCCGCCTGACAACTGACCGCCTCGAAAATCAAATCCCCAAGCATGAGATTGTATTTGCCAGTTGTTTTCAAACTCTTTACTTCCCTGTTCTGTAAGTTCAACAATTGACATTTCTAAATATGCCTGAGGCTGTCTTATATCATTAGTTTTAATAAATCTCTCAATCATATTAGCTTGCGCTTCTGAACCGCCCATTATCATAATAGTGCCTCTTTGAGGGAAATATGAAACAGAAAGATTCTGCATATCAAACCCGGCGCTTGCACCTTTGCCGGAGCCGTTTGAATTCTGAGAAACAGTACAAGCTACCACACCTTCACCAAGTTTTATATCAGTACCACCGCCTGAAGAACTTGCTGCTCCGCCGGTCACAATACCTGCTGCTCCGCCCAATACCCCGGGAGTCGGAGGTGCTGAACCTGATTTCTTACTGGTTGGTTTACTACCCGAAGACTTGCCGTCCGCACCGCGAGCCGGAAGCAACATATTACAAATCATATCAGCCATTTCTGCCGGTGTTGTATGACTGACAGCAAACGTTCTTGACAATGGTTCTCTGTCTAATTGGTCAATAACTTTTTGTACAATAGCACGGCTTGACGGCATACCAAATACAATAACTTCATTTGTTGCTGCATTTACGGTAGCAGTTTCAGCACCTTCATTAAATACATTACTATTCAAAAAGTCAGCAATTTTTTGAGCTGTTATATAATTTACCGGGAAAAGCATCATTTCTTGTTTCGCGAAGTCTGCATTGTCCTCGCTGCCTTTTGCAAGAATAATCAATGTATTATTCTGCACATAATATTTTAGTCCTGCGACCTGCAAAACAAGGTCAAACGCATCATTAATTGGTGTATTAACCAAGTCCATAGTTACTTTACCGCTTACGGAAGAGTGGAAAATGACGTTCCTGCCTGCTTTATCCGCAAACATTCTTATTACCTGCTTAACATCAGAGTCTCTCAAGCTCAAATTAATCATTTGATTCACATCAGTAAGCCCAGCGCGTCCCGTTAGGGTCATACCGCTATTATATCCGCTGTATGAATCATAAGGATTATAGGAATCATATGCCGCCATTGATACTCCGCTAAACGGAAGCATAAATGCTAACAGCATAGCCCCTGACAAAACTCTCTTTATATTGGTATATTTCATCGTCTTTCCCCTCCGAACTTCTTATTTAAGTTTGAAACTTCGTTATAATGTATTGTTCCTTCAGTTAATATTTCACCGATTCCTGCTTTATAAGTATTGTTACCGAGTTTAACAGTTACACTATCTTGAGCAATATTCAAAACGCGATATCCGTTAACAACATCACCTTTTTTAACCAGATAATCGTTTCCTTCTATATTTATGATTGCCGAAGGACTGTATCGATCAAATAAAATACCCGACACTATTGTGTCCATAACCCTTGCAGCCTCAGAGCTTTCACCAAGAACTTCCGGCGGTTCCACTAAGTCATATGGTGGCAAATCATCTGCTAAGCCGTTATCTCCTATATTTCTATACGGCAAAAAAGGATGAGGATTAACAATACCTTGAGGAATTGCAATTCTCTCTCTTGTTGTTGCAATTGCCGCAACCGGTGCACCGGAAAATGCTGCTAACTCTTCAACATCAACCGTTTCGTGTGATGTTGAATTCTTGATAAAAGCAATCATACCAACAAATACAATAATAGCAAGGGCACACGCAAATATTTTTCTGCAGCTCCTTTTTGGGAACAATCCCTCTCTTCGTAACTCAGACTGGATTTTTTTCTCCAAATCTGAATTGTTTTTCTTCAAAAATTTACGCATAAATCACTACTTCTAACTAATTTTATATATCGTTCTAACATAGGAGTATACTACATATCGCAATCAAGCAAATCCTGTATTTATACTATGTTATTCCAGTAGGTAACAATAGTTGAAAACTCTCCCTATATTTACCTAATATTATCATACCATGTTTTAATA